>Ga0256405_10012961_pt1 | contig 10142 bp, 6 predicted proteins | sample RumenRJG_02DNA_FD_189096 | JGI IMG/M metagenome (GOLD analysis project Ga0256405, IMG submission 189096) | Bovine rumen microbial communities from Lethbridge, Alberta, Canada - RJG_02 | ecosystem: Host-associated > Mammals > Digestive system > Stomach > Rumen | place: Canada: Alberta | collected... | reverse complement strand
TACTTCGTTTATGATCTTTTCCACAGGGGACACCTCTTTCTTGTGGCTAATGGTTTGTGGTGAATTCATTAAACCACTTTGAGGTGCCCTCTGTCTTCTTTTTTCCTACATCTATTTTACACTAAGAAGAATTATCCTGATGGGTCAAATAACGCGCTTTGTTCGACCCTATATATGTTGCCACGGTATGACGATTCTACTACTCAGATAAATTTATAGTCAACGTTTTGTTTGTCGGAAAATAATAGTTTTTTCTGACAAACAGGTATAATCCCCTTGCAGTTTGGTCAGAAATATTGTATAGTTTTTCTGACGAGGTGAGACTATGAGCAGACCTGATTATCTAAAACAAATTGGAAATCGTATCCGTTCCTTGCCGGAAGGCTCTGTGTTTATTACGTCGGATTTTCTTGATTTAGCAGACACTCCGACGATTAACAAGGCGCTTTCCCGATTGTCTTCGGAAGGTGCAATTCGCCGCATTGTTCGCGGCGTGTATGATCGCCCAAGTTTCAGCGGGTTGTTGCTTGAGCACGCCGCGCCGGACATAAACCAAGCTGCGAAAGCAATTGCCCGCAATTTTGGGTGGACTATTGTCCCCTGCGGGGATACTGCACTAAATCTTCTTGGCTTGTCTACACAGGTTCCTTCTGTTTGGCAGTATGTAAGCGACGGGCCGTACCGGGAATACACAATTGGAAATCGTGTACTGAAATTTAAACACGGGGCCAACAAGGACGTGTCCGGTCTTTCAGATAAATTCGCATTGATTGTTCAAGCGTTAAAGGCATTGGGGAAGAACAATATCGATGATCCCACCCTGGAAAAACTTGCTTCGGTTTTGGATCCGGAAGAAAGACAGTCCTTCATGAAAGATACTCAACACCGGACAGCGTGGATCAATCGTGTTGCAAAAGAGCTGGTCGCTTTAGGATGGGAGTAAAAAATGAAGAGTATCGCCAATATTTCTGCCTCTGAGCGGGAGGTTTTGTTCCGCAATACCGCTGAGAAGATGGGCCTTCCGGAAGCAATTATTGAAAAGGATTTTTGGGTATGCTGGACACTGGACTACCTGTTTCATAATTCGCAGTGGAAAGAACATCTTGCCTTCAAGGGTGGCACCAGTCTGTCTAAATGCTTTGATTTGATCCACCGTTTTTCGGAAGACATAGATTTAATCTTGGACTGGCGGCTGGTTGGCTGCGGAAAGGACGAGCCCTGGGCAGAGCGCAGCAGAAACCAGCAGGATAAGTACAACAAGGCCGTTAATGCTAAGACGGAGCTTTTCCTTGCTGAAGATTTCGTACCGAAGCTGAAAGCTGATTGCCGCAGGCTGCTGAAGGAGAGCATTCAGATCACGGTCGATTCAGTCGATCCGCAGACGGTATGTCTCGCCTATCCCCGGTTGTTCTCAGAGGGCGCTATCCTTCCGACCATACGGCTGGAGATCGGCGCGTTGGCCGCTTGGACGCCGACGCAGAAAGCCACGATCACGCCCTTTGCAGCCAAGCAGTATCCTCAGGTGTTTGAGCAGCCCAGCACCACGCTCCGAACCGTCTCGCCGGAGCGTACGTTTTGGGAAAAGGTCACGATCCTGCACAAGGAGGCTTTCCGCACCAATGGCAAGGTTCCGCCACGCTACTCCCGGCATTACTATGACCTGTGGTGTATGGCCCAGTGCCCGGTGAAAGAGGCTGCCTTCCAAGACTTGGAGCTGCTCCGAAAGGTGGTTGTTTTCAAGGATCGCTTTTATCCCGCCGCCTCCGCCCACTATGAGTTGGCCAAGCCCGGCACCATGCGCCTCATGCCGCCGGGCGATTGCCTCCCTGCGCTGAATACGGACTATGAGCACATGAAAAATATGATCTTCGGCGAGACGCCAGAGTTCAAGGAGATCCTTTCTGCACTTGAAGATTTGGAAAAAGCAATCAACTCTTTGCCAACGATGGGATGATGAGTATTTCTCTGTATTTCTGCAAATAAAAAACGCGTTTCAAATTTATGTCCAAGAGAACAAAATGAAAAGCAAAATACACATATTGAAAAATGAACGAAGGGTTTCCATGAGAATCGACATTTATTTTGACGAGTTTATCAAATCGTTTTCTCCAAAGTATGATAAGGATCTCCGTAAAACAGCCAAAACACTGCTGAAAGGAAACAAGGAATACTGCCTGCCCCAAAGACCTGGCTTCGAGGAATCCGAATATCTCGGTGATAATATTCAAGATTCCGTTAAAATGCTTCCTCGGGGGAAAGACAGCGCAATCAAGGTATACAAGAGACTGGTTGCGTTCCTGCGAAAGAAGGGTATTGACATTTCTGTCTCCTTTCCGCCTATCCCCATTGACAGCAGCTTCGAGCGGCAGATGTTTATTGCCAAGTATTTGCAAGGCGAAGATGCCCAAATCGGTGATCTAGAGCGCAAGCTCTGGGTCAGCAATCGCACCATCGATCAGGATCTGCAGCGCCTCTATCGCGGCAGCGAAGACCCGATTCAGGTTTGCGGCCGTCCCTTTTTCATTCCCGACAGCAATCGCGTCAAAGGGCGGATTCGTTCTGCTTCCACGGCCCATCCCCTGTTTCTGACAGAAAACCTCACGCAGGTGATTATCATGCTCAAGGGTTTGAGGATCATGGCGGAAACCCCGCTTTATACCAGCTATGCTGAGGCAAGCGCAGCGGATATTTGGCAGCAGCTGTCCGACTATGCAAAGAAGCGCATCCATTTTGTGCTTAGTGAGCTGCTGCCGGATGATCTGGAATGGTATGAAAACCTGGAAAAGAAGAATGAGAGTTTCTTTTCGGAACGTCAGTGCAGCGTGAACGGAAATGTTTTGCTGGACTGTCTCAAGAATGAAAAGACCTTCTTCATCGAATACCGTGAAGACGATGACCGAACAGTCTTTTACAGGGACTGTCGTATTCAGCCGCAGAGTTTTCGTCCTGATTTGGACAGCCTCAGCGTCGAGTGCAGCGAAGGAGCAAAGGCGCTGGCTTTCAGCCGCGTGCTGCGCAGCGCATACTCTATCGAAGAATTGCTTGCAGATTAGAATACGAAGCTGAGCTTCGTAGAACTGACTCTGTGCTCATGATACAATGAAGTCACCAAATAAAGCAAAGGAGACTTGAATCATGAAATGCACATTCTATCGCCCCGAGACCATTGACACCCAAAAGTGGAACGCCATCCGCGGCGAGCTGCGCGCGGACCTGAACGAGCTGGAGACCGGCAAGGTGTCCGAGAACGAGGTCGTTGCCTATCTCGAAGCCCTGCTCGCGCAGGCCGAACCGCTGGAGAAGAATCCCTCCATGCGCTTCTTCGGCTTCGACAAGCCGGAACACATGCCCTCGGACATCCGGGTTGAGTACTACTACTGGCCGACGTATCTGGCCGCTGCGCTGGGCATGAAAGCCTGTCTGCTTTATCCGGGAGTTCTGAAAAAAGTCTCGGTTTCGAACGGTCAGAGCGCCGAGGACATTCTGCGCTCCGTGCTTCTGGGCTGCACCGGCCGCGGATTTCGCGGGCACGGCTTCGACGATGTGAAAGGACTTGTGGAGGTCACAGAGTTTTTCGTCGACCACGGAGCCGGAGACTTCATCGTCACTTGCGGCATCCCCTGCCCGGAGTTCACCGCGTGCTTCAATGAGGCACTGCTGTTCCTGCTGCGCGGGGTGATGAAGGGCAAGGTGGCCGGAGCCTGGGGCGACGACTACACGGACCGTGCCTGTGACATTCTCGAAAAAGCAAAGATGTTTACGCCCGAGGAGGAAGAACCCGTGGAAGACGAGCGCCTGTACCTCGCCTACGGCAGCAATCTGAATATCGCTCAGATGCGGCAGCGCTGCCCCGACGCCCGCGTGGTGGGTACCGCAGAGCTGCCCGGCTGGCGGCTGATGTACAAGGGCAGCAAAAGCGGCAATTATCTGACCATCGAACGCGCGGAGGGCTGTACGGTCCCCGTCGCTGTGTGGGCTGTTTCCGAGCGGGACGAGCGGAGCCTCGACCGATATGAGGGCTTTCCGACATTCTACTACAAGAAAGAGCTCCCGGTGACGCTGCATGAGGCGGATAGCGGCAAAAGCCGCCCTGTTGAGGCCTTTGTCTACATCATGCACGAGGAGCGCAGACTGGGCCGCCCGGCGGAGAGCTATGTGGCTCGCTGCATGGAGGGCTACAAAGCCTTCGGCTTTGATACTGCTTTCCTTGACGAGGCGTACGAGTTCAGCTGCCGGGGATAAACCTTTGGAGCCATGGAACCGTCATACTCACTTGAAACAGGAGGAGTCGCATTATGGAAGCGCTGATTTTTCTGCTGATCGCTGTGATCGCAGCGTCGATCCTGCTCGTCATTGTCCGTCATTCCAGGGATGAGGCTGATAAGATGCAAAAAGAAAAGGAGCCGGGCATCAAAATAACCGTGAACCATCCCAAGGTCCCGCGGCTGATCTGTCCCCGCTGTGGGAGTCCCGTCATGCTGCGAGGGAACGGCTGGGAGTGCGGCTGGTGTCTTGACAGCGGAGGCCTCGATTCGCTCTCCCGCACCCGGCCGCGCACGGAGCTGCGTGCGCGCATCGTATGCGGCGTCGATTTCCCCCAAACATGGACGGATCTGAAGGATGAGCTTGAAAAGCTGGTTCCGCAGCACGCAGCAGCGCTTTTACCTTCTCTCCGGCGTGCGGCTGTGTATGAGATTTCGCTCTCTCCTCCTCCGGAGGACGGTCAGATCGAGCCGACGCGTCTGCGTGATATGCAGGCTTTCTTTGACGCGGAAACGGAGTTTCCGGTCTCGGATGGTTTCAAAACGCGTATCGAACGGGACGCGATCCTGTTTGAGGACGAGGGCGTGCTGTCGGACGATCGCTTCGGCTCCTTCTGGCAATCGCTTCTAGATGCGCTGGAGGAAGAGGGGGCAAGTCCCTGGGAGACGGATACGGACCGGTTCTTCTATGCGCTCGCATGCTTCGGGAGCTGGCGCAAGGGCGGCCCGTGTGCCGATCCTGCGTTTCCGGGCAGCAAGGATGCCCTGCAGCAAGCCTTCCACAGCCGGTGGGAACTGCTGCATCCGGAAGGCAATGACTCTCGCGAGTATAATGACTTGCCTGTATAGAGACTACTATCAAAATGCTAATGATAGCGTTTTTTAGGTTATGCCGCTTTTTTGAGACTTGAATTATAAAACAGGTCGCTTGAATATTTGACTCAAGTCTTTTTGCACGGTATAATTTGAAAAGAAAAAATACAATTTTATGGGAACACAACTCTGTCAAAAACAGACTGAAATCGCAGGTGTATTATGGCTGAATTAAAAAAACTGGATCGTTGGGCGGAAAAACTCCTAGATACAGGAAAAAGAAACAATCTTATAAATTTTAAAGACAGCAAGACATCTTCGGCTGAGATTTTGTTTCCAAGCTGTGAAGCTATTTTTGATAGGTGCTCACTTGGTCGCGTTTTCGATTTTTTCGACCCCAAAATTCCAGACGAAGATATGGATAATGCTGAGGGACTCGGGGGATCCATGCCTGATGCTGTGGAAAATAGACGATTTGGCAGAGAAGAATACAAAGCGCTATATAGCTCTCGCATCAGAAATGAGAAGAGTCTTCTTGCCTATGCTCAGAACCCGAATCCGATTACCGTCTTGAAAAACATAGCAAAAAAGGCTAAGCAGATTCAAGACGAAACCGGTATCAATGTTGCCTATCTCGCGTTTGGCTTCATGAGATGGAATGAAAAAGAGAGTTCAGATACATTTTGCAGAGCGCCTCTTCTCTTGGTGCATGTCAACATTTTGACTGGTTCGATCCTCGATCCCGTCAGAATCGAGATCACCGATGACGATGTGGTTGTCAATCCGACATTTGATTATTTTCTTCAGGCTGAATATGGCTTGACGCTTCCGGAATATGAAGACGGCGAACCCTTGAGCACATATTATGGAAAGGTTAGGAATGTTGTCCGAGGATTGGAATGGGAAGTCCTCGATGAGTGCAAGCTGAGTGTTTTCTCCTTCTTAAAGATCAACATGTATGAGGATCTGAAGAAGAATTCGGCAAAGATTCTAAAAAATGAAAATGTCCTGGCTCTTTTGGGGGAAGCGACCCCAGATAACCGTAGTGGATATGGCGACGGAGCAGAACATGTAGTAAACAACCCACTTATTGATCTTCATACGGTAGTCGACGCCGATTCCAGTCAAATCGAGGCCATTGAGATGGCAAAAAGCGGGAAAAGCTTTGTGCTGCAAGGCCCTCCTGGTACAGGGAAAAGTCAGACTATCACGAACATAATTGCCGAATGTTTGCATGATGGGAAAAAGGTGCTCTTTGTCTCAGAAAAGCAAGCTGCACTGAATGTCGTTTTTGATAAACTGAAAAAAGCGGGGCTTGCGGACTTCTGCTTGGAATTGCACAGCCATAAGGCCAACAAAAAAGCAGTCATAGATGAGTTGAACCGTACGCTTGAAATGCCAAAAAGTTCTGTCTCCTCAAATGCCCAAGAGGAAATCCGCATAAAAGAAGAAGCTCAGAAAAAGCTGGACGCCTATGCGGCAGAACTCCACAAAAAAAGAAACAACATCGACAAATCCTTATACCAGTTGTTCGAGCTGCACTCTGCTCTCCGCAGTTACCCTGATGTTTCCTTCTCGATCCGAGACATTCAATCCAAGGGGCAGTCGTATTTGCTTTTGGCCACAAAGCTGCTGGAACAGTACGCCGAGTTTGTCCCGTCTGTTGGAAAAGACTATCGAAAAAATGCCTGGTATGGTTTTGCGGAGCCAAAAATCAATTACGAAGAGCGAGTTGCGTTTAAAGCAGATCTCGAACGGCTCCTACGGGGATATCGGGTCCTGCAAGCCACCGCAGGGCGACTTAATGAAAAGTATAATGCGCCGGAATTAAACTTCTCTGATACGAAAAAATGGCAAGAACTTCTTGCTTTTGTCTCCTCATCAGATGTAGTAAACCCTTCTCTCCTGTCTCGAGAAGCACTTAATTATGCTCTCCCGCACATTGACGCAATGAGAGAATCCAGTGAAGTCATTGTGCCATTCCGGGAATATCTGCTTGAGACATATACTCCTGAGATTTTTAAAACGGAAAACGGGCGGGAGCTCTATACAAAGCTCACGGGGCAATATGGGTCGTTTTTCTCCCGGATGTTCGATGGTGAATATAAGAATCTTTTGGCAGGTCTCCAACTTTACCAGAAGGAGAGTTGTAAGCTGAAATATCAGCAAGCGGTAGATTTAGCAAATTCACTGATGAAACTCCAGGAGGCCGAACAGACATTCGCAGAAAACGAAACAGCTGTTCCCGGTTGTCTGGGGCGCTGCTATAATGGACCGGATACGGACTGGACTCATGTCATGACCGAGCTGGACACACTTCAGGCCTTTTTCAGCGACGAGAAGGTTTCCTTTGGCTCGATTTCCAAAATGACGCCCGAACACTTTGCTGAGATGCAGGCAGAGTTTCAGGCGGATTCGGAACAGTTACGTGCAGAAATAAATTGCAGCGAAGAGGTGAAAAACCGCATAGCGGAGAGATTCACAAAAGAATCCTTGGATCTTGAGCAGGCCAAATATGGTTCTTGTATACAAAAACTTGAGGGTTGTCTGACTGAGTTTGATAAGCTTGCAAACTGGATTAGCTTTATGCACTTGCTTGATCAGCTAAAGGACGCGGATCTTATTTCCTATGTCAACCAAATGATCGAAGAGAGTATTGACGCAGAAAAGAATAGTGCTGTGTTCCAAAAGGCATTTTACTCTCAGTGGATCGAAAATATTATCTTCAACGTCCCTGTACTTGCTTCTTTTTCGAGGATTAAGCAGGATCAGGCCGTACAGAGCTTCGGGGAGAAAGACAGGACTCAATATGCCATTAGCAAAGCCCAAATCCGAGCTGAGTTGTCCCAGCAGAGGCCGAACCTGGATCTGGTTGCAGGAGGAAGCGCCGTGGCAATCCTGCGCAGAGAGGGAAATAAAAAGCGCAAACAAATGCCGATACGCAAGCTTTTATCCGAAACAGGAAGCTTGGTGCAGATCATAAAGCCATGTTTCTTGATGTCACCGCTTAGTGTAAGTACATTTCTTGATCCGGAAAAAATCGGTTTCGATACGGTCATTTTTGATGAGGCATCGCAAATCTTTCCGCAAGATGCTGTCGGCGCCATTTACAGAGGGAAGCAACTCATAGTTGTTGGAGATTCAAGGCAGATGCCGCCGAGCGATTTCTTTAGTTCATCTTTGGATATTGAAGACGACGATGAGGACTCTGGGGATGTCAATGACTTTGAGTCCATCTTGGATGTTTGCAGTTCCGTCTTTACGACTGAACGACTTGCATGGCATTATCGCAGCCATTACGAACAGCTCATCGCTTTCTCTAATCTGAACTTTTACAACAATCATCTTGTGACTTTCCCTTCCTCCGCTTCAGATCGTAAGGGAATCGGCGTAGATTACTATTATGTGGACGGTGTTTTTGATAGGAAGAGCAAGACAAACCGTGCAGAAGCACAGTTCATCGTTGATCTGATTTATAAAAACATTAACGAGCATCCGAACCGCAGCCTCGGTGTGGTGGCGTTCTCAGCCACCCAGCAAGACTTAATTGATAAACTGCTCTCAAAAAAACGCGAAGAGAATCCGTCCTATGAGTGGTTTTTCAAAGCAGACAACGCGGAACCTTTCTTTGTAAAAAATCTTGAAACTGTCCAGGGCGATGAGCGCGACACGATCATCTTCAGTGTTGCATATGCAAAGGACAGTCAAGGGAGATGGATACAGAATTTTGGCCCATTGAACCGAGAAGGCGGCGAACGCAGGTTGAATGTTGCTGTCACAAGGGCAAAAGACAATGTCCAACTCGTCGCATCAATTCATTACTCTGACATCAATCTGGCAGGCACAAATTCGGAAGGAGTCAGGCTTCTCCGTGCCTATCTTGACTACGCGCAGAACGGTACAGTTGCGCTTGAACGTTCAGTAATTGTCTCAGGAGAAGATGCGTTTGATTCGTATTTCGAGCAAGAGGTCTGCGACTTTCTCCGAGATAATGGCTTCACGGTCGATTCGCAGGTTGGATGTTCAGGGTACAGGATCGATCTTGGACTCAGAAAACCGGACAGTTCTGACTATTTCCTGGCTATAGAGTGTGACGGAGCAAGCTACCATAGTTCGAAAAACGCGAGAGATCGAGACAGTTTGCGGCAGAGAATCCTTGAGAACATGGGATGGCGGTTTTACCGAATCTGGTCTACCGACTGGTATCGAAACAAGAAGGTTGAGAAGGAAAGGCTGCTCCAAACTGTAAAGGACGCACTCAGCAAAGACAGTTGCATAGAAGAGTCTGCTCCTGAAATCACGAGGCAGGAACCAAACAGTGTTGCGGAAGACGCGGAAGAACTCTTTGTTTCTGAAGCAGCCGAAAACCCGTTTGAGTTCCCGAAATACCACCAGCTGAATGCAGCCTCAATTATACGAAAAAACAACTATGATTTTCAGGACATGGTTCGAGAAATCCTGCTCACGGAGGCTCCGCTTTCGGAAGCGTATCTGCAAAAGCGAGTTGCACCTTTTTTCGGACGTGAGAAAGTGTCAAAAACTGTCATTGAAAAGTACGAGCGTTTGATGTTCAGATGTGAGAGAAAGGGAATCATCCGACGTAATGGCTTTCTATATCTTCAAGGAATGGCCGATCCAAAACTCCGAATACCCGGGGATCGCCGAGAGATTAAATATATTTCATTAGAGGAATTGGCTGATGGATTATATACCTTGATTGAAATGAATGTCACAGCAAATAGAGATGGTCTGTATAAGACAATGACGAGCTTGCTTGGTTTCGGCAAAAAGGGGGAAGCAATTGTTTCTCGCTTTGATCAAGCTCTCCGCTTACTAATTAACGGCGGACGGGTGAAAGAAGATGCTGGCATTTTGAGTGTCAACGTCAAATGACCATATCTCAACTGAAAAAGCAGAGTCCCTTTTGGAAAAGGGACTCTGCTCAGACTGTAGACAAAGTACCCATAGGGAGTGCGAAAGCACTTTCTATGGGTACCTTGTTATGGTAGAATAGGGATAAGAGGGGGGCGAGGCGCATGATGACACGAGATGGAGGCAAGAATCGGG
>Ga0256405_10012960_pt1 | contig 10144 bp, 10 predicted proteins | sample RumenRJG_02DNA_FD_189096 | JGI IMG/M metagenome (GOLD analysis project Ga0256405, IMG submission 189096) | Bovine rumen microbial communities from Lethbridge, Alberta, Canada - RJG_02 | ecosystem: Host-associated > Mammals > Digestive system > Stomach > Rumen | place: Canada: Alberta... | reverse complement strand
TTCCCTGAAAAAGCCCTTCCCTTATACTTCCTTATCTTGCCATACGATAGATGGCCTCCATATCTTCGGCTTGTAAGACTTTGAAGGCACCACACGTGCGCTGATAGTCACGGCTGCACTTACGTACCATCTCCTTGATTTCCTCATCTGTAATGTCCTTACCGATGAGTTCCTTGATGTTGATAGGCATGCCGATAGCATGGTAGAAACGCTCCATGGCTTCGATACCCTTGAGAGCCGTTCCTTCAGGATCGGAAAAGTCGTTGGGGACATCCATCACGTTGACGGCAAAGCGTACGAAACGGCTCAGATTTTCATGCATGACATAACGCGCCCAGCTTGGCCAGTGCCATCAGTTTTTCCATGATAAGCGTTGCTTGTACGGCATCGTTGATGTCGGTCATCAAGTCCTTGATGCCATCAATGATGCAGAGGTCAGGTTTGATGGACCGAATGGCTACATCGACCATCTTGCCGCGTTTCTCGAATCCAAGTCCGCGCAGATTAAAAGCGAAAAGAGTTGAATTTATGTCTTTCGCAGGTTCTGCAGATGGTTATTCGTGTCATTAGTGAGATTCGTGTTCGTTATCCTCTCCAATGCCAATGCTTTCTGTGCCAGACTTGCTGCCATTAGAATTGACAAAAAATATGTCTTTCCGCTCTTTGCCTTACCACAGTCTGCTACCAGTTCGCCGCGATAGAAACACGGCACGTCGAACATCCGGAACAGCGGTTGCATGGGCGGAAGCTCTGTTTCTGTCGTGATGCGCTCTGATAACAATTCGTCTATCTCTTGTTGTGTCGGCTCTGCCTGTTCTGACGTGCTTCTTACCTGATTCTTGCGCTGAATACTAGTCTTTACCAAATTAAATCCTTCATCATTCATAATATTTTTAACTTTTCAACGTTTATAATACTGGTATAGTCCAGTTAACGTTGTAAAGGTATAAAGATTGGAGCACGTAAAAGAAAGTATGTCCGCAGGGCGGACACATTATATTTTATTTAACAAATCATCAAAAGTAATGAAAAACAGGAATCTCCCTTCACACATTGATGGAGGAAAAGCATATTCCGTTAATCTGGAGAATTTGATTGTTACATATTGAGATTTTCGGCATATGTGAGACGTGTTCCTTTGAGAATCTTGGCGTTTTTCTATGAAAAATATTTGAGGATTTCGGCATTTTTTATTATTTTCCTTTGGAATTTGGAATTTTATAGCTATCTTTGCACCGAATAAAATAAAACATAATCCTAATGTCTGCCGAGCTTGCTCATCAGTAAGCAGACAAGTATCTTTGTATGGCACTCCACAGAAAAGTGCGTAAGAGGCTACACCCTTCTAAGGAACCAGTTTGCGGCATTGCAAGCAAGAATCTGTGCAGAATGTTGCCATGTCAAGAGAATAAATCAAAGCAATATGGAGATAGTACGCAATAACAGGCTAATAAATGATATCGTAAATGTTTCGTGCTAGATAACCAACAAGGAATGAAAAGCAGGACGGTTCTGAATTTTCCGAGTTATTCTGCTTGACTTATTACTCCCATTATTTTTGGTGCATTGCAAAAAAAATCAAGGTCGGACACATTATGTCCGCACCTCCCCATACCTTTGCAGCCAGAAACTTAAAATGGAGAGTAAAGATATGAAACAAGACAAAGATTTAATGTTCTTGGCCAGTTGCCAGAATGACGACCTGCGCACATTGTGCGACATTCTCACCTATAACAATAAAGGTGAGGTCAGGTATAGTGAACAGCTGACTAATTCCGACGCCTACATCAAGCATTATCCAGAAAGGATGAACCTGATGGCAACGGAAATTGGAGAAGAGTTAAGAAAGTTTGGCAGCAACACCATCAAAACGTTCTGTCGTAAAGGTGAAGCTGACAGTTATGAAACTATTGTACGCCGCGTCTGTAAAAGGATGCGTATCAAGGTGAATGACAGTGACGATACTCAGGCTATGGAGCAAGAATTGTTAACCTCTATTTGTGAACAGGCTACGGCCAAGATGTCTGATGAAGAATTGAGGAAAATGGCCGACAAGGCAGGTATTCCTCACAAGAGCCTAAACCATCAGATGTTAGTTTCGGCTATCTTGTTTGCCATCCGCCGTAACACCTATCTGTTAACGGAGATGATTTACTATGTTACATTTCGTATCGCAAACATGCTTTTAGGACGCTGGATTACAATGATGGGAATGAGTACCGTAGGACGCTATCTGAGTATAGCAGCAGGTCCAGTTGGTTGGGCTGTAGTAGCAGGCTGGACTCTTAGTGACATCGCTTCTCCTGCCTATCGAGTAATGATTCCTGCCGTCATTATGGTGGCATCAATGCGTTATCGTCAGTCAGCAGCAATCACTCAAAAGATATAAATTATGAAGGCAAGTGACATCATGCATCCAGAGGATGCCAAAGCTCTTCAGATGCTACGAAAGATAAAGGGCTTCGATGAATTAATCAGAGCCTCGATGGAATATGGCTACGAACAAATGTTTCGTGGCGAAAACATGGGCTTCATGGTTAAAGTCAACAGTAGGAACTTTCCTGAACTCTATCAGGCATTCAAAGGTGTTGTGAAACATGTAGGTATCCGCGAGCCCGAATTATATATCTATAACGATCCTGTAATGAATGCTTACACTTATGGCGAGACGAATACTTTCGTTGCTGTCAGCAACTCTCTTATTGAAAAGCTGACGTTGGATGAAGTGCGTTCCATCCTGGCTCATGAGTGTGGCCACATTCTCTGCCAACATACTTTATATAATACGCTGCTTCGGACTATCGAGGAATTAGGTATACTGTTGAGAGTCATTTCTCGTGCAGCCTTTGGTCCTATTCTGATGGCTATGCAGTATTGGAGTCGAAAAAGTGAACTCTCCGCAGACCGATGTGCTGCAGCAGTTGTTGGCGAACGAACTTTCCAGACTGCTATGCTGAAACTGACCTGCGGAATGTCCACCATACAGGGCAGTCCATATCAATTAGTAGAGCAAGCCCGTGAGTATCATCGCTTCGAGAATGACTCCTGGTGGAACCGCATCCAACAGAATTGTCGAGTAGCCTTCAATAGCCATCCTCAAATGTGTGAGCGTGCCTGGGAGATTGATCGTTGGAAAAACTCCTGGCAGTATAAAAGATTAAGAAACCAATGAAAATAAGAATTATGAAAAGGTTTATTGCCATCGACAGACTTACTTCACCTTTAGATCCCTTGAATAATATCGAAAGGATTATGAGAAAGAATGAACAACGTGATAATATTCACAACCCTTACTATCTTTTGTATAAGGGATATGTCAAAGATACACCACTCATGAGAATTTTAGCAAAGGACATTTTCTTTTGTCGTTATTCCTTCCAGAAATTATCATCTGACAACTATATATCTTCGGATGGTACAGACTATGACAAGTTGCAACATATATTGCTATATGAGTACGGCCTGAAAATTGATATTGAGCGTTTTTTCAGATGTCATCGATTGTTCAGGTTGATGCAATATGTGGAGAACAACACTTCTCAGGAGCATTTGAGTGAACTGATGACAAGAGAAAGCAAGGAGCAAGAACTTCGACAAGAGTTGCTTCAGATGCTCACTGACTGTTGCGATGGTCGAACCCCACACCTTGACAGCAATCCCGCGTTTACTGAAATTGATTTTAACAAAGTTAACTTCGAACTGTATCACAAGTATCGTATATACCTATCTATGCTTGAGCGACGTCAGCTTAATACAATCAATACAATCATTACCCATATTATTTATCGATTTAGGGACAGTGGAAGAATATAACCAATGAATGGTTGGTTCTGCAAAGATTTAAATATTACTTAGGTTTTATAGAAAACAAACTAATATTACGAGTATGAAAAGAATTATTACTATTATAAGCGCCGCTACTACGGTGTTGGCTTTTTACAACGAGGCTAGACGTGCTGGACTTGTCGAATCACTAAATATTGATTCCATCAATTTGTTTGGTAACAAGGGGAAAACCGTAAAAACGACGAAGAAGACGACAAGAAACTGTTAATCTGAACAAAAAACGAGCATCAATAGATGTTCTTTAAAAAATAATTAGTACCTTTGTGGCATGCTTATATATTTTTGAGCACCCAAGATTAGTTACATCTGTCATCAAACTAAAACAACAGAAAAAATGAAAGTAAAATTGTTTTTTCTAATAGTATTATTACTCTCTGCTTTGTTTGGCCTATCTTATGCCAAAATCATTCTACCTATATGGCTATGCGTTATAATTGTTGTCCTATCAACATCATTACTTGCGTATTGGTTTATAAACGTAATGAATGCAGGTAAAGATTTCTTAGAAAGGAGATTTTCAGAAATTGATGATAGAATTGCCAACGCTTCTTCGACTATTAATGAGCGGATCCAAGAGTCTAAGAAAGAACAAATAGATATCATTTCCACTTATTATACCGACTTAAATAAGTTTATAGAGAAAAGTATCAATCTTATAAATGATGCTATAAATAATGAGTCAGAAAGAATAAGAAACAGTATTGATAAACAAGGAGAAAGTGCAAAGGATCAATTTGTCAAACTTCTAAATGAACTCAATTTATTAAAAGAAAGTTCACAAAAAGATTTTGCACAACTGAAGGAGGAACTGTCAAACAAAGCCGAGAAGATTAGTAAACTTGGAGAGACTACTATTGCTGCTATTGCTAAAGAAAATGAGCTGACAAGATTATCTTCGGAAAAAGCAACTGATACTGTAAAGAAAGAAATTATAAGCCATGCAGATTCTATAAAGAACTTATCTGACGAAGCAACTAAAGGCCATTTTTCAACATTGCAAGATAATTTAGAGGCAATTTCGACATTATTGTCTGGTAAATCGGATTCCATTAGTTCTTCATTACTTTCCGTAAATGAAGGTTTACAAGAATGGGTTAGCCAAAGCGAAGGAAAAATGGTGGAAACAATAAATTCTGTTGTTGCCGATGCTGCTGAATCTCTTAATCAACGGATTAACTCTTTGTCCCAAGAGAATAGTGTTACCAAGGAGTCTTTGACTTTATCATCTAAGATGCTGGCTGAAAAATCAGATGATTTAATAGAAAAGTTGGGTGTGACATCTGAATCTATATTGAATCAGATTATGCAGAATCATGAGGACTATAAAAACAGTGTCGAGGCATCAGTTTCGCAAATCAGGTCTTCTATAGATTCAGGTATTGAGAAACTAAAACATTCTTCAGAAGAATCAAATGAACAGTTGATGAAATCATCTGTGACACAAAGTAACCTGATTAAGAAAGAAATAGATTCTTTATCGACAAAGACCGCTTCAATAGAAGAATCAATTGTAGCCTCTACAGGAACCATTCAGAAAGAGACAAAAACACTTAATGAGCGACTAAACGTTACAGGAGAAAAGATAGAAGGAAAACTTTCTAAGTTAGAAAGCACTATCAACCAAAGTTCAGACAGTATCATTACTGGTACTGTATTGCCTTTGACAGAAAAATTGGTGTCTTACAGTGAACACATTGAAGAGTTGACTAACAAGTTGAATGATTCAAATAAAGAACACTTCGTTTTATTGGAAGGCACTCTCCATTCTATTCAAGATCAAAATTCAGGTATTTCCAAACTGATAAGTAACAGTATCAAAGAATCAGATAAGGCCACAGAGCAGTTCCTGCATCAAATTGATGAACAATACGACACTCTTAATAAGAGTTTGGGGGCAGTGCAAATTAGAACTGAAAATATTGAAGAATCTGTCACCTCCCTTACAGAAAAGGATGATAAAGAACGACTAATTGATTCTTTCAGAACAATAGTATTAGAAGTAAAGTCGTTGATAGGTAATGCTGTTTCTGAAATTAATAATAATTTCCTAGATTCTCAAATTTATCAAGAGACAATTAATAATGAGCTGACTAAATTACAAGTTTTATTGCGCACAACACTTGTGTCAATAGATAGAAATAAACAACAGGAACAGAAAGAAGTCCCGAACAGGACGGAGTCAATTATAGATAAGGAAACTGGTAATACCGTTCTGAACCTAATTAAAAATGGCAAAGTGGTAAAATCCACAATGAAAAATGCTAAAGGAAGAGTTATATATGAAATTGAATATATAGATGACAAGATCGTTAGGAGCCGGAATTATGATGCAAACGGTAAAATGAATATAGAACAAACGTACTACGATAACGGACAGGTTCATTTTAGAACTGAATTCTCTACTTCAGGAAAGAAAACTACGGAATTTGATATAAACGGAAAAAAGAAATAGATATGTTTTTATACATGCTAAATGAAAATGAAGGGAAGGCCTTCATGGAACTTGCAGTACTTGCCATGAAAGTTAATGGTGAGGAAAAGGAATGCGAAAGAGCCGAATTAGAAGTGTATATGACAGAACTTGGACTGACAGATTCTGGCTACAAGATCAAAGGACTAGGATTTGATGATGCAGTCTCTGCATTCAAACACAGTTCAATACCTGTAAAAAGATGCGTAATACTAGAAATATGCGGTATCTTATATGCAGATAAGGAAATTGATTCTGACGAATTGGCTTGGGTTAACAAACTTGCAGACACCCTAAAAATTGGCAGGCAGGAAACAGAAAGACTGATACGTTGGAGTAAAGATTTCTCAGATTTCTTAGAAGTTGGTTTAATGTACATTAATGCACAAAAGTAATATATGGGTATATTTGGTTGGATAGGAAGGAAAGTCAGGGCTATGGCTGCTGCCATAAGCCGCGGTTACAAGTCATTTTCTGGTCAGGCGACTTTCGAGGAGGCTGACAGGATGTATGAGGACATTAGAAAGCGTTTTGATGAACATAAAGCGTATTTCGAAAAAGAAGTTGATAGCATAAGCTCTCAAATTGACGAACACGTACGGTCAATTAACAAATCGAAAGAGACTATTAAGACGGATTTGTTCCCGGCTTTTGCTGAAAAAATGCGAGTTCTTAGAGATGTAAAGGTTGAACAAGTTTTTCTTAAGGAACTTTTTGAAGGTTCCACTCTTAAAGTTGATTCTATAAAATCTAAAGCTGATTTATATCTTATTGATTTTAAAAAGAACCCGATAAAGAGTAATGCATTAGCAATTATTTCCTTTGGTTTTTACACGAGGAAAAAGGCTAAAGAAACTAAGGGACGCGTGATAGAAGAAAAAAAACGCCTTGAAGAAGAAATGGCGCGAATGGATTCTGAATTGACAAAGTTAAGAGCTATAAGAGATGCTCTTGAAATAATAGCCAATTATTATAATTCAATGATAGAGTTGTATGTCGCATTACTTGCTCGATTAGACAATTCTATTAACTTCTTAATGATAAAATGTATTAGTTTCGCCCATAAGCTTGTTCATGAGCAGATGAGTATTAAATTGCTTCCCAAATCTCAGCAAGCAGAAATTATGGCTATGGTTTCCATTTCTAAAATTTTGAAAGCCATGGTTGATAAGAAAATTACACTAGATGGTAAAACCGAAACTATAAAGAAGAATATTAATTTAGTAAAAGAAGAGCTTCGTTCCCAAAACGAAGAGATTAATAAATTTAATGAAGCCGCATGACTATGGAAAAAAATAAGTTACAAGAATTGGAGGCAAGCATTAGAAACGCTTCTCCGTTAGAATTGGCGTCAAGGCTTCAGGAAGCTGAGCTATACGACAAAAAAGATACTCGCGAAGTTGTTGATGATATATATGAGGAGTTTAATAGTTCCAAAAATCTAAAGAAAGAGGTTGTTATACCTGTTTTTCTGAAAATTGCAGATGGTCTATTAGAATCAACTGCTGCAACTCGGAAATTAAGGAAGAAAGGTCTCACTGCTTCAAGATTACTAATGGAATGCCAGTGTTTTTCATATGACCATCCCGGAGATATAGGAGGACTTCCAGATGCCTATTCTGAATGGAAAAATGCCCGTGAGCAGACTCAAGAGCAAATGCAACAATTTGGCAAAACACATCGTCCCGGTTATGACAGTTATTCTGCACACTACAAAAGTGCCAAATCTTTGAAAGCATATAAGACCAAAAGAATGGAAGAAAATGGAGGACGTGTTAATCTGGTGAATGAGTACACAGGAGCAAGAGAAGTTTATCCAGATAAAAACAATATGGACGGAAGGCGTTCAGATCCAAAGTACTATTATCGAGGAGAGGTAGATCATATTGTACCTCTGGCAACTGTCCATGACAAGTTAAAAGGAGACTACACATTGAGCGATGATGACATCATAACGGTTGCCAATGTAGAAGAAAACTACGCCTTGACTACCATGAAAATCAATCGAGGGAAAGATTATGGCAAATTTGACATGAGTGTTGATGAGTTTATTGCCTTACAAGAGAAAAATAAAGCTGATGGAAAGCCTTATATTGACCTAACAGAAGAGCAAAAGGAAAACATGAGAACTTTAGAGGCTAATTCCATCGCTGAAATGAAAAAGGAGAAAGATAAAATAAGAATGAACAACATCTTGGGCAATGGAAACAAAGAACAACAAAAGACAATTATAAAAGAATCTGCTAAGGGAGCCGCTAAACAGTCAACAGACTATATGATAGGCAATGTCATCCTATATTTTATCAAGCCCCTATATTATGAAATCTCTGATATCGTATCAAATGGCCTTAAGGGTGGTGTCGGAGCTGATAGTGTCAAGGAAGCCTTTAAAATCAGATTTGCCAGAGTAAAAGATTATGTCATGGTAAATGCAATTAGTTTCCTTGGAGACAATATTTGGGAGTTTGTTAAGGGATTCGTTTCATCTCTTGTCGAAGGCTTAATTAGTCTTTTTGTTGGTATATTCAAACAAATCTTTAAACTTGTAAAAGAAGGTGTAAAAATATTAGTCCAAGCTGGAAAAGTAATTTTTGGGAAAGATGCAAAAAAGATGTCTTCAGCAGAAAAAGGTGATGCTATAATAAAACTCATTGGTGGCAGTGTTATAGCTATTTGTGGAATTGGAATCGAGGCTTTGCTTAATAAGATTGGTATCGGAGACCCTCTGGCTACTGTACTCTCAACTATGCTTTCTGGCATAGCCTCAGTTCTGTTCATGTTCCTACTTGACAGAATTGATCTCTTTAGTGTAAAAGCAGAAAAACGTCGGATGAGAATAGAAGAAATTTTTGATGAGCGCATAAAAAACATAAAAGAAGCTACAGACACATTCAATACAGCTGCTCTTGAAACTATCCGCAACCAAAGGTTGAAATTTACGGAACTGAAAGATAAAATCTGGAATGGAATTAACAGCAATGACATTGATACCATTAACTCCGGATTAATCGAGATGGCAGCATTTATGAAGCTAGATTTAGGATACAACAATCATCAGGAATTTGTTGAAAAATTCGATAGCGGCGAGTTGGAAATAGCACTATAATATATGTCGAAACTGAAGAAATGCCTATATCTCATTAATCTCATGGAGCGAAAGGGTGCGATGACCCTGAAGGAGATTAATGACTATTACCAGTATTCATCACTCTATGAAGGTGAGGAGATACAGCCGCGTACATTTCTGAGATATAGGGAATACATCGAAGAGACTTTCCCTTGTTACGTCGATTTTAATCAACGAACGGGTAAGTATGAGTTGCATCGTCATCAGGCTCTATATGGTGAGGATGATTCGCTTTATGACTATTTGCTGTCAGCCTATCATATCGAGGGAATGACAGAACTGGCCCTGAAACATCGTGATAAGATTATGCTGACAGAAGCACCAACAGGCGTGGAGTTTGTTCAGATTATCTTGGAAGCCATTGATAAGAAAAGAGGAATTGAATGTGATTATTATTCGTTCAATAAAAAGACGAATAAACATCATGTGCTGATTCCGTATTTTATGCGTACATGGGAACAACGTTGGTATTTGGTTGCAGAACCAGAAACCCACCCAGGAGAGTTGTCTGTGTATGCCTTAGAGCGTATGGAGGATGTGGACCTCACGGACAAGAAAATGACTCCTTCATTAAAGATTATGGCTGAAGATTATTTTGATGGCAGTTTTGGTGTTAACCACTCTGACAACCAAAAGCCTGAGGTGATTCGCATTAAGGTGTATGGTGCTCAGGTAGAGTATATAAGGGCTCTCCCTATTCA
>Ga0256405_10012958_pt1 | contig 10146 bp, 4 predicted proteins | sample RumenRJG_02DNA_FD_189096 | JGI IMG/M metagenome (GOLD analysis project Ga0256405, IMG submission 189096) | Bovine rumen microbial communities from Lethbridge, Alberta, Canada - RJG_02 | ecosystem: Host-associated > Mammals > Digestive system > Stomach > Rumen | place: Canada: Alberta | collected... | reverse complement strand
ATTTGACAAATCCCGGAAATTTACTTATAATAAAAAGTAGAGGAATTGAAAGTTCCCAAGATGGTGGAATGACTTGGCAAAATTTAATTTCACCACAAGGAGTAAATACTGAAAAACTTACTTCAGGAACGATTGATACTCAAAATATAACAATAATGGACGGAGAGAGTCCAAGTTTCCGTTGGGATAGTAATGGTATTAGTGCCTTTGCAACAAATGAATTTAGTACATATGATTTAAATACTTATGTACGTTATGATAAATATGGACTCTATGGAGTTCAAGATGGAGAGGATTATGTAGCAACCTCTTTAGATGATATAAAGGAAAAGGCAAGCTTTGGTCTTACTTGGGACGGATTCTTTATTAAAAATAAATATAGAGATGGATATGTTTCTATAAGCTCTACTGATGACTTCCAAGTTGTAGCCAATGGAACAGAGCGTATAAAAATCGGAAAATTTAATGATAATGACAAGTATGGAATTAGAATTAAAAATGATGAAGGTGCGACTGTTTTTGAAACCGATGATAATGGTGATATATCAATGGCTGGCACCATACGTGCGGCCGCGGGTGAAATTGGTGGTTTCACAATTGGATTAAATGATTTACATAATGGTGATTTTGGTAAACCTGGTTCAGTTTTCTTATCGACTGGATATAGTAGTTCAATTCCAATTGCAGATTCTCTTGGTACTAGAGAGTGGGCCATTTCAGTAGGACATACTTTTGGTGTCGATACAGAAGGACATCTTTATGCGACGGCCGCGAATATACGTGGGAATATTTATGCTGAAAATGGATATTTTAGTGGTCATATAGATGCTACAAGCGGAACTTTTATGAATGAGTTGCGCGTTGGCGGTGGAGAAAAGTATATTGTACTACAAGGTTATGCTGATAGACCAGACTCATTAATTGCTTCTTCTGATTATATAAATAATCCAACTGCTGGATGGGCAATAAGTGGTTATGGAGATGCTATCTTTAATAATGTATCTGTGCGTGGAGCCATTAAAACAGCTGTATTCGAATATAATGAAATTGAAGCTGTTGGTGGTGCATTCTTATTTAGACCTAGTACAACCATTAAGGGTGCGAGAATAATAAATAATGATATTGTCTTAACTTTAGAAAAGCCTAATTTATTCCAAGTTGATGAATGGGTTAAGTTAAGTAATGTCAATACGGCTTCTTCTGATATAGGTACTATTTTGAATGATGGTGGATTAACCCATGTCTATAAAGTTATAAGTGCGAGTGGTAAAGAAGTTACTTTAGAGGGCGCAGCCGTAGATTTTATTGCTGGTGATGAGCCTGATGCGACCTTTGACGGCTGGGGAGAAGTTAAGTATGGATATAGGCCATTCGCGCCCGGTGAAGATGGTAATCCAGAGGGACCGATTGCTTTTAATCCTGAGGCATGGGGTTTATATGAATTAGTTAATGATGAATATGTATTAACTGAAGATACAGAAGCGGTTGATGGAAAGATTTATTATGAGCAATTCTATCCTGATTATACAACAGTACATTTTTCAGAACAATATTCTCAAGAAGATGCAGCAGAGTATGAAAATTTACAGAATTATGTAGATTTAAACGTAACTTTAGGTGCGCCAAAGTATGAAGTGTATTTCAATGACCGTGGTTATATTAAAAACATGAATCTTGAAATACGAAATATAGGTATAGAAACAACTGATATAATATATGATGAAATAAAGACAAGTTTTGAAGATACCAGTACTGGAGAAGTTTGGTATTATACAATTGAAAAATATATTGGAAATCTTGCTTTATTCTCATTAGAACTTAAGAATACGGGTGAAAATTTCTTAGTCGCACAGATTAGTGAAATTTATAAGGCGACGCCAGAGAGTGCTGGTGTACCAGATTCTTATACTCGTATTTATTCTGATTTAAATGGTGAAATACCTTTTGTTTTAAAACCATTACAAGCTCAAGATACAGTTGATAGTCTTGAGGGTGGTTCACTTATAAGCTTTGGGTATCACAGCTCTAGTGGTAGATATGAAGATGGCGTGCATAATTATGGAATTGGTATTAATAGTTCTGATAATTATGTGAATTTGCCGGAAAGAGCGATTTCATTATTTGAAAGTGAGATACATCCGAATGATACTATTAAAGTTACTTATAATTTCCGTGGTATTTTAGGTACACTGCCGCCGCTGGGTAATAATGTAGCTAATAGTTCAATTTATCCATATATGGCAGGAACGCAAGGTATCTTTACAAATAATATGTATATTGGTGATGCAAATCAATATATTGCATTTTATACTGATGGTCAAAATAGAAAGCAATTAAGAATTAAAGCAAATCAAATTATTTATGAGGTTACTGATCCTGAAACAGGAGATCCAGATTGGAATGATTTAAGTAATATTAATGAACAAATAGATGAATTAGCTCCAATTAGAGTTGAAATTGAATCTTTAGCTGGTAATATGTTCATTAGAGAAGATATACGAACAACATTGACTTGTACTGTTTTTAAAGGAAATGATGACATTACAAATCAAATTTCTTCTTTTACTTGGATAAAATACGATAAAGATGGAATAGAAGATGAAACATGGGTAGCTCCAATACCCAGTGGCCGTACAATAATGATTGGGCCAGCGGATGTTGCATCTAAAGCAATTTTTAAATGTGAAGTTGAATTTTAGGAGGAAATAAAATGGCAACAACAAGTTATGGCTCAATAACTATAGTTGATATTACAGATGTTGGTGAATTTTCTGTTTATCCACAAGGTAATAAAGCACAAACACAGATTTATAATCCAGATCAAAGTGGTGTTTTAGCTTATACGCCAAATTGGGCTGAAAATAATAATCCATTAATTATTACACCAACCGCATTTTATGCGGGTAAAAATAAAACTAGTGTTGCTACATATAGTTGGAAAAAATATATAAATGGTACTTTATCACAATTTACTGCTAATGAAGTAGTTAGTGGTACTAGAAATGAAGTATTAACTATTAACGGTAATATATTAACTGTAGCTAATCCAATTGTTACTTATGAGGTAACTGCACAGTATTCTTCACCTGAATTTGGTTCAGAGCCATTAGAAGCTGTAGGTAGGATTGATTTTTCATTAATTAGTAGAGGTAGTTCAGCTAAGACAGTTAAGATTACTGGTGATAGTACTTTTGCATATGACACCAATGGTAATTTAAAAAATATATCTCCAATTGTATTAACAGCTAATTATAGTAATGTTACTACAGTTGGAACTGGATTAGGTTGGAAATATAAGGCTGGTAATAGTTGGTTAGATTATCCAACATTAGGACCTGATGGAAATACTAATATTACTACTGGTAGTACTTCTACTTTAAAAGTACATGATACTCAAGAATCAAGTGGCTCTAGCATATTTTCTGGTGATACTTTAACTATTAAATTTCAAGCAAAAGATATAAATAATAATGAAGTATCTGATATTTTTACAATTACCAAATTAAGAGATGGCGGTTTAATTACATCTGCTACCTTAACAAATGATAATCAAATGTTACCTGCTGATAATAGTGGTAATGTACCCGCAGCTGCTTTTGGAGAAGCAACTACAACTAAAATTACTATTTATAATGAACAGGGTGATATAGATACATCAAATTGGAATATTACAATTAGTGGTACTACTGGTATTTCTTATAAGGTTTCAAAAAATGGAGAAGATTGGTATGACCCAGATAATACCGATAAAGCATATACTTGGGTTAAAGTAACTGGTATGACATCAAGTGTAGATACTGGCAAAGTATCTTTTACTTGTGAACATAAGACTGATAATACTTTACGATTAGAAAAACAATTTGCTTTAGTTAAGGTTAAAGCAGGTCAGGATGGGCATGAACCAGAAATATATGATATAATAGCAGATTTTGTAGCAGTTAGTAAAGCCGCATCGAATGCGCCAACAAATCCTGGGGCATATAGCCCTTCAGATGTAACTTTTACTGCTACTAAAACTGTAGGAACTACTATAACTTCTCCGTGGTCAAATGGTTATATTAGAGTTTTTGCAGATAATTCAATAGTTAATACTGATAGTAATCCTAGAGGTACAGTTTCTTATACTTTTTCTGGCGCTAATGTATCTATATTTAAAGCAGTATTGTATAGTGATAATAGTTTTACAAATGAATTAGCTTCTCAATCAGTTACTGTTGTAAAAGATGGTGATAGAGGAGCTGATGGTAAGCAAGGTCTTGGCGCGATTAATGTAGTTATTAATAATGAACATGATAGTATTTCATGCAATTCAAATAACGTTACAACTACACAGCAAAGTTTAAGCATTACTTATACTGGTTATCAAGGAACTACACCAAGAGATACTACGATTACCGCACCATCATTAAGTGGCATAACTTATACTAGTGGTGGTACAACACATACATCCGTAACAGGTACAGTTACACATACTGCTGGTACGGCAACTGGAACAATTACTTTTACAATACCACAAGGGGCTACATTGACAGTAAATGGTTCTGCGACGTTAACATTTGGCGTCTTAGGTCAACATTATGATTCAAATGGCAATTTGGTGTCAGATAGTTCAAGAACTAGTATTGAAAAATTATTTACTTGGTCTCGCTCGGCCTCCCCAGCAACTCCTGATAATCCAGTCGTAATAGTAATGGAATATCCAGAAGGACAATTATATCAAAATAGTGAAGGTACTTTACATATAAATGCTATTTTATATGATGGTAGTAATCCAGTTGATGTAAATAATGTAACTTCTTATACCTGGACACAATATGATGGAACAAGAAGTCAAGATGATAAATATGGTCCATTAAAAACAGGAGCAAGTGCAAATAATAATATTTTAACAGTTGGTGCTAATGCGGTAGACAGTTACGCTTCGTTTAGGGTTGCTATTGAATATAATAATGTAACATATAAAGCTTTTGGCTCTTTAATGGATAAGTTTGATCCATTACAAGTTACAGTTCATTCAACTATTGGTACTCAAATTAAAAATGGCCAAGGTTTTGGTGCACTTTTTGTAAAAGTTAGACAAGATAATGATATAATAGATGAAATTCCTTTAGATATTGAAGCAGTAACAAATACTAGTGATGTTTCCGCTGGAGCTACATATTGTATTTTATGTGTTAAACCAACAGATACTACAGGTAAAGCAAATACAGTGGCTTGTACTGGTAGTGCTACTTTATATAAGAAAACCGGAAATAGTTGGGGTGTTGCACCAGCAAGAGAGTGTACTTATACTTGGACATATCATGATGTAGATGGAGAACCTATAGCAACTGGTGTAACTAGACATCCCGCTTTAAGTGGACAATGTGTATATATAGATGCTTCTTTAATTAATTCTAAAATTACAGCGGATGTAACAGTCACAAAAAATTAGGGGGTAAATGTTATGGCTACAGTTTCATATGGAACAATAACAGTTACCGATTTAACAGATATAACTGATGTTTATTTAGAGTATTGTATGGCGGAGGCGGGATTAACCGCCTCCCAAGTAGAAGCTAAGACAACTTGGACTTCTTCTGAACGTGAATGGGATACAATTTATCCATCGTGGCAGAGTGGTTATGAGATTTGGATTAGACAAGTTCAAATTAAAGAAGGTATTGCTCAGCCTGAGTATGGTACTCCTTATTTAGATACGGCAGTTAATCAGATTAATACAACAATTAGTGCTGCTGAAGCAAATATAACTGCTTTACAATCTCGTATTAAAAAGATTTGGACTAATTTAACCGATTCAGTTTCTTATCCTGCAGGTACATATGCAGCGAGTGGAATAGATGATAATAGAGACGTTATTGAAAACGATTCTTCAACGTATGGTTATAATACCTTTTTGAATCACGCCAAACTTGCTTTACGTTATAATGCAATTGATATGACTGCGTTAACTACTAATGCATTAACTTTTTATATACCCACTCAAGAAAACGATAATTGGATTCAAGGTAAAAAAGGATTAGAAATTACTGCAGAAGGCATTGATATATATAATCCTAATGGAATTAAAGGATTAGATATTAAAGATAATGGTTTGACAATTTATTCTATTGAAAATTCTTCAGAAACAGAAAGTAGTTCTATACACCCTATAGTAGCAATTAAACAAGATATATTTACTTTGGGGTTTGATTTAACCGAATTAGATGAAAGTTTCGATCCATATAGCGAAGGAAATGAAGAACCTTTTATAGTATGGAAAAAAGATAATGGAAACACTTATTTGTATGAATATTTAGATGATATAATAATTAAAGATTCAAATGGACGTTATGCACTGAAAGAAAAAATTAATACGATTGAACAAAATGTTACAACAAATACTACTAATATTATTACCATTAATGATAAGATTAATGATATTAATAATAATATATATGATGTTACGAGTCAATTAAATAAAGCTAAAAGTGATATTTCTACAAATGCAGAGAATATTTCTACAAATGTGAGTAACATTTCTTCGATTAATACTCGTATTAATAAAATAAAAGCATATTGGACTATTAATAATGCTAATAATCATTTAAAATTAACTGAAGGAGGATTATAATGGCTTATAGTATAACTTATGGATGTATAAATTCTCCTGGAAGTTCTTCTGATTATATAACTAGTGGACCTTATTTAGCTGGAGCAATAAGATTTACTGCTAGCCGTAATACAGTGAATGATCCGAATGTCAAGGTTATTTGTGATATATATGCAGGTTTTGGTTCTTATTCTAATTTTGGTTCGTATACTAGCACTCCTATATATGCAAGACCTTGGTATGGAAGTACTTCTTATTCAACCGCTAGTAATAAACTTAATATTGCTATGAACAGTGGAACATGGAGTCGAACTTCTAATACATCACAACGTTTATCTACCCTTGGTGGTTTAACAGCAACCGGATATCCAACAATAACATCATCAACAAATCAAGTATTGTGTAGTAGTATAAATTGGACTTCAGGTACAAAAACATTTTTTATATATTTTGCTGGAGCTGATGGCTATCAAGCAAAATCTGTCTCAGTTGCTTGTCCGGCATACCATGCGGATGTTACTATTAGTTATAATGCTAATGGTGGTACCGGCGCGCCAAGCTCACAAACTAAAATATATGGAACAAATTTAACGCTCCGATCTGGTTCTCCTAGTAGAACTGGTTATACTTTTAAAGGATGGGCTTCCAGTAGCACAGCTACAACGGCAGAGTGGCAACCCAGTGGAATCCTTAGCGCCGAAGGTGCAAGAACTTTATATGCTATTTGGGAAGCAAAGACATATACAATTACTTATAATTCCAATAATGGTTCTGGCGCTATGGCCAATAGTACTGCAACCTATAATCAAAATTTTATTACTAGAGAGAATGCTTTTATAAAAACAGGTTATACTTTTAATGGTTGGAAATCAAAATCAAATCCAAGTGATACACAATACACTTCAGAAGATTGGGGATTAAATGCGCCTGGAGTATATGAAAGCGGTAAATCACAGAAATGGAGTATTGCTGAAGATCGATACTTATACGCACAATGGACTGTAAATTCATATACACTTATTGCGAATGCTGGAGAAGGAACCATACCCACAACTTCAGGATGGATAATAAACAATAATATAGCTACAAAAATTATACAATATAATGACACTTTTGGAACATTACCGACGCCAACGCGTGCTGGCTATGTTTTTGCAGGATGGTTTACTGCGAGTCAAGATGAGGGTGGTAGTAAAGTTGATAGCAGTACTCATATAGGAGCAACTGATATAAATATATATGCACATTGGAATGTAGCACGATATACTGTATACTATGATATAAATGGAGGCTCTGGAACCATATCTCCTTCAACAGTAACTTTTGCTCCCACAGAATCAATTAAGCTAAATTCTACAAATGGATTGACTCGAACTAATTATACTGCTTCAGGATGGAATACAGTAAATGATGTTAACCAACCAACTAGTACTCATTTTGATAGTAATACATACTTCAATAGCTCAAGTACAACTTTTGATGATGATAATTCCGTTACTTTATATGTACAATGGCAAGGCACAAGCTATACCGTTACTTATAATCTAAATGGTGGTGAGGGAACAACACCAAGCGCACAAACTGCAAATTATGGAACACAAATAACTCTATCTTCGACTCGACCCACAAGAACAAACTACTATTTTAAAGGCTGGAATACAAAACAAGATGGTAATGGAGATACTTATCAGCCAGGAGAAACCTATAATAAATATCTTACAGTCACTTTATATGCTCAATGGGAATCAAATGATTTTAGTATAACTTTTGATTCAAATTATTTACAAGATTATAATGCAGTTAGAAATCAGGTTGCTTTTGGTGTAGAGGCTGCAGACAATGCTTTTAATTCTCATTCTGGTTCATCATCTCAAGGATTATATACTACAGGTATTTATGTAAAATCTAGTATTTTAGATAACTATGGAACAGGAGTACTGAGCGGACAGTTAATAGCTACTAATTTAGAGCGTGCATTATTAAAAGCTTCATATTCAAGTGGTATTATGGGTTCTATTAATTTAACTACTGCTTATACGAATTCTACACCAAATATTCCAATAGGATGGTATAATTATATTTATGTACCGCATAGAAATGGTGGAGGTAATGGAGCTGCGCAATCAGATAATTGTAATTATGGTAGCATGTTATTATTCGGAATGAATAATAGTAATGGTATTTTTAGAATTAAACGAGACAGTAATGAAATAGAGAAATTTTATACAACTTTAAATAAACCAACTGCGTCCGATGTAAATGCAATACCAGTATCAGATAAATATACTAGATCAAGTGCGGGACATCTTGATTGGCCTGATAATCAAAGTAGTGTAATCACAAAAGCTGCACTTGCTTTTTGGAATGGTCGCTACTCAGCTTCAGACTCAAATTTACAATATTCTAAAAATGGTGAAATAAATAGAATTTTGACATATAGTGACTCAAGAGAAACTTCTGCGGATTTAGCTGCTACAGGTAAAAGAGGTATCACAGCAATACTTTCTTCTAGTGCTATGACAACCTCAAGGCCTACAGGTTATACTGGTAATGGCGCAGAAGGTACAATAATTCATTGTGAATGGGATAATAATGGAGGCTGGAATTCACAATTATTCATTGGAGATAATGATACTGCTAATGGAAAACCATTTGTTGCAGTTAGAGGACAGAAATCAGGCACTTGGACTGCATGGGATAAACTTGCAGGTTCTTGGATTCAAATTGGTTCAGGTAGTAACACAACCAGTAAAATAACCTTTTCTTCTGCAACAACAAACTATAATGAAATTATGGTAGTTGCGAGTACGCTACGTAATGGTAGTTATCATTTGTTCTCAGGCGTTTTACCATCTGCAATAATAGATACTACTTCTAGAGAATTCAAGCTTAGTGGTGGTACAGGGATCACTACTGCTACCAATTGTGGAGCTTGGGGAGGAATTACGACAACAGGCTTTACACCTGTTGGCGTTTGGATTAATAATACTGCTTTTAACTCAAATACAACTTGGTATATATATGGACGCTAATTCAATAAATAAAAAGACCACGGATTCCTCAAGTCCATGGTCTTTTTTAATCTGCCTCTCTAACTTATAAGCCGTCCTCATTCCCAATCCAATCTCCTCAACTTATAAGCTATCTCTCTCTGAGTTAAAAGTTAGCATAAGTCCTTCAACAACAAACCCAAATTTAACTTTGAAGGATAAGTCAAAATTGGATTCATCCTTTATCCTAACCTCTAATTATATTATACCATAAGTCATATATAATTGTCAAATTTTAAAAATTAAAAAGCTGACCGTTTATGCGCGGCCAGCCGTAATTTTACGATAAATCATTTCTTGGGACGGGCGCCCTATACGTCAAGTCTTGTGTGTCAATATACATTTCATATGACCCATCATCAAACTTAACTCCATAAGACTCTTCCATAACTCCCATTTCTTCATTAAGTGAGAACTGAACATCAATTATTGTTCCACTTAACTTTTTTTTATATAGAACTTCATCTAATATATCATAAGTTGAACAGAATATCACTTCTTATT
>Ga0256405_10012957_pt1 | contig 10147 bp, 6 predicted proteins | sample RumenRJG_02DNA_FD_189096 | JGI IMG/M metagenome (GOLD analysis project Ga0256405, IMG submission 189096) | Bovine rumen microbial communities from Lethbridge, Alberta, Canada - RJG_02 | ecosystem: Host-associated > Mammals > Digestive system > Stomach > Rumen | place: Canada: Alberta | collected... | reverse complement strand
AGCTCTATTCTGATGTCAACGCATCCACTTCGACTGCCACACGCCTCATGCAGAAGCCTGTGGAATGGTATATCGCCGTACAGCTCGAACGCAACTACACCAAGGAGGAAATCATCACGATGTATCTCAACTACTTCGACTTCCTCAACAATGCAGTCGGTATCAAGAACGCCGCTCATACCTACTTCGAGAAACTGCCTATCGACCTCACTCTCGAAGAGTGTGCCACACTTGCCGGTATGCCCAAGAACCCTTCGCTTTACAATCCTGTCCGCTACAATGAACGTTGTCGCGAACGCCGTAACCTCGTTCTGGAGAAGATGTGCGAACAGGGATTCATTACAGAGGACCAGAAACTCACTGCTCAAGCCAAGCCTCTCGACGTGAGCCATTTCCATCCTATGAACCATCAGGAAGGTCTGGCTCCGTATGTTCGTGAGTATCTCCGTCGCATCATGATGGCAGAGCGTCCAGAACGCAGCAGGTATTATCTCTACCAGCAGTTCTACGACGATTCCCTCCAGTGGGAGACCAATCCTCTCTTCGGATGGTGCAACAAGAACCACAAGGCTGACGGCTCTAACTACAATATCTACACCGATGGTCTGAAAGTCTATACAACCATCGATTCGCGTATGCAGAAGGATGCAGAGGAAGCCGCCTACGAACACGTGGCTAAGTATCTGCAACCGATATTCGAAAATGAGAACCGCTCCAAGACCTATGCTCCCTATGTGGGACTGTCGCAGGAGAAGGTTGAGTACCGTCTGCGCAAGGCATACAAGAACAGTGACCGCTATCGCAAGATGAAGGCCGACGGTTGCTCGGCTGAGGAAATCGAACGTGCCTTCACCCAGAAGGTGCCGATGACCCTTTTCTCCTACAATGGTGAATTCGAGACAGAGATGTCGCCGCGAGACTCCATCCTCTACTACAAGAAATTCCTGCGCACCGCCATGTGTGCCATGGATCCCCATACGGGTGAGGTGAGAGCATACGTGGGAGGACTTGACTTCAAGTACTTCCAGTACGACAACGTGATGGGTGGCGGACGTCGTCAGGTGGGTTCTACCATCAAACCCTACCTCTATTCGCTGGCCATGATGAACGGCTACACTCCTTGCGACGAAGCACCGAACGTGCCGCGAAGCTATGGAGGATGGACACCTCGAAGCACAGGTGCACGTTTGGGTCAGATGGTGACTCTGAAATGGGGACTTTCCATGTCCAGCAACACCATCTCCGCATGGGTGCTCTCTCAGCTCAATCCGCGAAGCCTTATCAATCTCATGCACCTTATGGGTATCACCACTCAGAACATCCGTCCCGACATGACTCTCTGTCTCGGAACGTGTGACGTCAGTGTTGGAGAAATGACCAGCGCCTATACCACTTTCGCCAACTACGGTGTGAGAGTGGCTCCGCTGCTCGTTAACCGTATAGAAGACGCTTCGGGAAATGTCATTGCAACGTTTGACTCACAATTCACCGACATCATGGATCGTGAGGATGCCTACAAGATGATTGTGATGATGCGTGGTGTAATCAACGAAGGTACAGGCCGCCGTCTGCGTGGCACATATAATATTAAGGCAGACCTCTGCGGTAAGACAGGTACAACCAACTCCAATGCCGACGGATGGTTCATGGGCGTTGCTCCTAAGCTCGTTGTCGGAACATGGGTAGGTGGTGAGGAACGCGATATCCACTTCATCAGCACTTACTACGGACAGGGTGCAGGTGCTGCATTGCCGGTCTTTGCCCTCTTCATAAAGAAAGTCTATGCCGATCCGTCCCTTGTCAAGGACTACGGCATCACTCCAAACGATAAATTCGAGATTCCTACAGACTTCGATGTCTGCGAAGGCGAGCTTACCGGTCTCCAACGTGCAGAGAGGCGTGACGAAGTAGAGGTAGACGAAAGCGTTGGCGAAATCGACGAATTGTTCCAATAATATGAAATACATAGGAATTATCCCTGCACGCTATGCGTCAACCCGTTTCCCTGCAAAGCCGTTGGCTATGCTGGGAGGAATGACCGTGATAGAGAGAGTCTATCACGCAGTTGAGAAAGAGATGGATTACGTTGTGGTTGCCACCGATGACGAACGCATTGAATCCGCTGTCCGTCAGTTTGGAGGCAATGTTGTAATGACCAGCGTCAATCACAAGAGCGGTACTGACCGCTGCTTTGAAGCCTACACCAAGGTGGGGCAGGATTTCGATGTGGTAGTGAATATCCAGGGCGACGAACCCTTTATCCATAAGTCGCAGTTGCAGGAAATCAAGCAGTGCTTTGAAAGCGAGCGTACCGACATCGCTACACTCGTCAAGCCCTTCACCGCTGCCGACGGATGGGCAGCCGTGCAGAATCCCAATTCGCCCAAGGTCGTTCTCAACGAGAATATGGAAGCCCTCTATTTCTCCCGTTCCGTCATCCCCTATATCCGTGGGGTGGAGCAGGGCGACGAATGGCTCAGCAAGAATACATTCTACAAACACATAGGACTCTATGCCTATCGCCCCAAGGTGTTGGCAGAGATAACCCGCCAGCCGCAGTCGCAGCTCGAATTGGCAGAGTCCCTCGAACAGTTGAGATGGCTGCAAAACGGCTATACCATCAAGGTCGGAATCACCGATATCGAAACCATTGGTATCGACACTCCGCAGGATCTTGAAAGAGCAGAAGCCTTCCTGAAGAAGCATGAGGAAATTTAACGTCTCAACCGATAACCTCCGTCTTAGCAATCCTCTTGAGATAAAGTGTGACAACGGAGTGACTGTCTATCAGATAGTCATTCCCGACGCAGAACTCGTGAGGGTTGACTTTGTGTTTATGGGAGGACAATGGACTCAGAGCCATACCCTGCAGTCTCGTTTCACATTCAATGGACTGCTCTTCGGCTCTGATGAATACTCGGCAAAGCAGATTTCCGAACTTCTCGACTACTACGGAGCAACCGTGTCGCTCCAGAGCACCGTCTCCTACGGAAAACTGACCTTGCGCTGCCTGCGCAAATTCCTGCCGCAGATACTCCCGATCATCCGTTCCATGTTTGCCACGCCCAAGTACGAGCAGCAAAGCCTCGATATCGAAGTGTCGCATGCCCACAGCGCCTGGGCAATAAAGCAGCAGAAAGTCGAGTCCCTCGGCAAAGACCTTCTCTATGCAAGCCTTTTCGGAGAAGAGCATCCGCTGGGAAAGGCAATCCGACAAGAGGATTTCGAACTCATTAGCCGTGACACACTCCTGCAATACAAGCAACAGGTGATTGACGCCTCGAATTGCGATATAGTCATTACGGGAGATCTGTCGGATCAGCAGATACGAGATATAGCAGGCTGTGTGCCGTCCAGCAGCAGTTTTGCACCAGTGCGGCTGGCTCCGATTCAGGTCAACCCTGTTTCTGCCATAGAAACCATCCGCCGGCATTCCGGCATCAACACCGTTCAGGCAGCAGTTAGGGTAGGGGTGCTCCTACCCGAAGTCGACAAGGAAGAATTGCCTCTGCTCCGTCTTGCCACCATCATGCTCGGAGGCTATTTCGGAAGCCGTCTTATGACCAACATCCGTGAGGATCATGGATACACCTACGACATTCATGGCACCATGAGGCATTATCCCCATGGATATGTATATATGATTGAGACCGAGACTGCAAATGTGTCCATTGATAATGTCTTGCAGGAGATCCGCAACGAACTGAATTTACTCGTTACCGATCCTGCGTCAGTAGATGAACTCGGCAATCTTCAGCGATATATGTTTGGTGCGGAGTGCAGACGTCTGGAGTGGAACTACGAATTAGCCAATGTCTGTGTGTCGCTCATTGCGACGAACCAGTCATTCAGCGACCTTGTTCCAGGCATTCGTCGTCAGATGAGTGCCAAGCCTCGTGAGCTTCAGACCATAGCGGCAAAATACCTTAATCCGGATCGCTTCACTTACTGCGTAGTGGATTAGGGCTTCTTCTGCCAGATTTCGATGTTGTCGAAGGTGACGGCAGCACGGTTGTCACTGTAGGTGGTTTGGTAGATGCCTACACGGAGGGACTTGCCATCGAAATAGTTTTCGAGGTAATCCTTGTAGTCGAATGGCCAGCTGCGCTGTGTGGGTCCGAAAAACAGCTCACGCAGATTGACTGGAGAATTGGGCATCTCCGTCCATGTGATGCAGTCCTTGCTTGTGCGTGCATGTATGTAGTCGCCACGACGTTCCAGCTGCAGCCAGGGATCGAAGTTCCAACCTTGACTATTGTTGTACTGAGGACGATAGCCGCGATTGACGACGGTGAGCATATTGCCGCAGTTGTAGTTGGGGAATGCTCCTAACTGAAGCAGCGACTGACGGTTGCCGCCCAGGTCACAGACGATGATGAGTCCGCCTTCGTTGTAGGCTGGCGTGTTGCGACGCTCCATACCTGTCATGTCGACAATGCGGCATTGTGCTACGAAGTTGCCTGTGAGTTCCACGCTCTCGATGGGCCCGTTCTGCTCAGCATTGGCTGTGAGGTTGGTTCCCGCCGATTCGAGAGTGATGCGTCCGTCCTTGGCTTTGGCGTTGATGCTCTTTGCCTGGTCTATGAAGTCCTTGGTGCGGATTTTCAGTTTCTTCTCCTTCACTGGTGCCTCGTAGCCGAAGATGTCGCGAAGCTTCGCCATAGCTTTCTTGCCCTGTATGCCCAATACTGTGCTGTGCTCTGAGATGGACGGCACGTCACGGAGTGCAGTGGTGTCGTTGCCGGTAGCGAACTGATATTCTATGACTCCCTTTCTGAGTGCGTTGGAAAAGACGGATGCCCGGAGCAGGGTGGGGGTGAGAGGCTCAATCTCCAGGTTTGCGGAATTTGCAATCCACGGCGATTTCAGTCCGATATCATCTTTCATCTTTGTCGGGTCTAAGTCTGTTGGTTCCTTCATATCCTGCTCCACTTCGTACTGTGTCAGGGCATTGTGGTAGATGCGCAGACGGTGCAGATAGCCTGTGAAGGGATGGGTGCCGTTGGCAGCCGCACCGATGGTGATGTGGTCGCCTGGGCGAAGCATGAGGAAGATGTTTTTCTCGCTTACCAGCTTGCCGTCGCAATAGATGCGTTCGTTGAATCCGTCGAACACCACAGCCCAGTGCTGCCATACTCCTGTCTTGATGGCATTGGGCGCTCCTGCGTTCTCGAACGAGGCGTTGTGGGCAATGATGCCTTCAGCGCGGTTCTTGCCGTTGCGCAGTTCGATGGTTGCAAGGTCGTTGCCCGCAGGCATAATCTGTGCCACGGTCTCTATCTCTCCGACTTCAGGATTGAGAATCCAGGCGGTAAGTGCGTAGGGAGCGTTGTACACGAGGTCGGAATTGTATTTGTACATCCTGATGATTTCCTTGCCTGTGAAGCGAAGTGCTGCCTTTCCGTCCTTGGGAACAACCACCGCTCCGTCGATGCTCTTGCCTATCTCATACTCGGCGGCATTGATGAGGTCGTCGTAACCGCGGTACGGTCCAGTAGGAGTGAGTTCGTCGCCTGCAGGGTCGTCACTACCTTGCTTCAGGTCTTTCTTGTGAATCCAGGGATAGCCTTCCACGATGGCTTTCTCGTCAACCTGTGGTGATGGGAGCAGGGCAGAGGGGTCGAGTTGCTTGGTGGCATTGTAGACCTTGATGTTCCAGATGGCAGGGAAATGTCCGTTCTTCTGTGTATCGGTTATGGTGATTCTGATGAATCGTGCCTTGACTTCTCCTTTGTCTATCATCGGTGAACCTTGTTGGACGTTCTTTGTCTGGTCGGCAAATAGCCGCCACTGCTTGCCGTCGTCCGAAACCTGAATGAGGTATTGATAGAAGAATGTGGCGTATTCAAACTGCGTCCAAATCTGATTGAAAGCCATTACCTTACCCAGGTCGATTTGCAGCCACTCGAAACCTTCGCTCTTTGTGCGTTTACCCGCATACTTGCTGCGCCAAAGTGTGCCGTTGTTGTCGTCAACGGCATATTCGGGCTTGAACCACTCGCTGTAGGTGCTCGACGCTTCCACCTTGGCTCCGAAAGCAAGATTGGGCAGGCTGTTCTGTTTCGCAGTCTTCTGCAGCGATGCAGGAATCACTCCGCTGTGGGTAGGAATCACGGGCAGGATGTTGCCGTCAGTGTCAAACTCCATGCGGTCGATGCAAATCTGTCGGTGGAATCCGTGAATGGAATGTGGGTTGTTGTGGCGGTGATAGACTATGTAGTAATTGTCGCCGTCCACCAGCACAGAGTGGTGACCAGGTCCGTGGATGGTGCCGTCGGCATTGGTCTTGAGAATACATCCCTTATACTGGTATGGCCCCATCGGTCCTGCGGTGGATGTGGCATACTGCACTCGGTAGGTGTCGTCGTGGCAACTGCCCGAGGAGTAGGTGAAGTAGTACACTCCGTTGCGCTTGAACACAAATGGTGCCTCAAAGAAATCGGTTATCTCGGTGTTGAGGATGAGTTTCTTGTCGGTGAAGGACTTGCCGTCGGCAGCCAGTTTAGCCACACCGCAACCGAAGTCCTTGTATATGCCCCATGTGCCGAAGTAGAGGTACTCGCTGCCGTCGTCGTCGCGGAAGAGGGCAGGGTCGAGCGTGATGGCGTTGTGTACGAAACGGTCGGGAACGAGCACAGCGTCAGGCTTTCCTAAACGGTTCTTCCAGGGACCTACGGGAGAGTTGCTTTCGCCCACTCGCACCTCACAAGGGGTGCAGTAGTAGTAGCGGAAAGTGCCGTCGGGCTGCTGCACCACATCGGGTGCCCACACCACTTCGGTGGTAGGCCAGTTGAGCAGAACGTTGCGCCAGTTGACGAAGTCTTTCGATACCCACACCTGTGCCGGTCCGTAGCCGTTGCCTGTGCCGTCGGTGGTGGCATAGAGGTAATATGTGTCGCCGAACTTACGGATGGTGGGGTCGGCGAAATAGCCTGGAATAAAAGGGTTTCCAGCACAGGGCGTATTCCATTTTGTCTCGGAATTCTGAGCGTTGACATTGGCTGCGAGAGCCATGAAAAGTGGTAGAAGTATCTTCTTCAGCATGGGTTGATAATGATAGTAGGAATAGTTGTATTGATATTTGTGCTGCAAAAATAGTAAAATTCTTTTTCTTCTTCAATGTTTTTTGCTACATTTGCAAGGATTTAGGTTTAAAAGGTCCCCAAATTTGTAATTTATAATTTTAACACAATATTATGGCAGTAAAGAACAACTACATCGCAGTGGCTTACAATCTCTATGTAAAGGATGAAGACGAAGATCAGGAGGCTTTGGTAGAGCAGTGTGACGCTGAGCATCCTTTCCAGTTTATAAGTAAGTTGGAAAGTGTGTTGCCTGCATTTGAGACGCAGGTGGAGAATCTACAGAAAGGTGATAAATTTGATTTCGTCATCCCTTGTGCCGATGCCTACGGTGAATTCAAGGACGAACTGATGTTCGACGTTCCAAAGAACGTGTTTGAGATTGACGGACGCTTCGACAAGGAGCGTATCTTTGAGGGCAACGTCATTCCTCTTCAGGGTGAAGACGGAGAACGTTTCCACGCTACTGTCATCGAGGTTAAGGCTGATGCTGTAACCATTGACCTCAATCATCCACGTGCAGGTGAAGATCTCCACTTCGTAGGTCATGTGGTTGAGAACCGTGAGGCAACCAATGACGAGATTACAGGTATGATTAACATGATGAGTGCTGACGATTGTGGTTGCGGCTGCTGTGGTCACGACGACTGCGATTGCGATCACGACCATCATCACGGCTGCGGTTGCGGTCATTGCCATTGATTATGCGAAATACTTTTGGAAATATATTTCAGCTGACCACCTTTGGTGAGAGCCACGGGGTAGCTATAGGCGGAGTCATCGACGGAATGCCTGCAGGCATACCTGTGGACGAGGAACTGCTGGCTTCGGAACTGGCACGCCGCCGTCCGGGACAGAGCCGAATCACTACGTCGCGCAATGAGCCTGATCAGGTGGAACTGCTCTCCGGAGTCTTTGAGGGCGTCACTACTGGTACACCCATCGGTTTTGAGGTTCGCAACCAGAACCAGCATTCTGGCGACTACAGTAACATAAGCCGCGTGTTCCGACCTTCACATGCCGACTACACCTATTATAGCAAATACGGAATTCGTGACTATAGAGGCGGTGGACGCTCTTCAGCCCGTGAAACCATCTCTCGTGTCGTGGGCGGTGCCTTTGCCAAGATGATTCTTCGTAGTCAAGGAATCAGCGTAACAGCCTATACCTCGCAGATAGGTCCGATCTCTCTTCCTACCCACTATTCTCAGCTCGATTTCTCAGCCATCGAGAGCAATGCCGTGCGTTGCCCCGATGCTAAGATAGCAGAGGCTATGGAACAGCTCATCCTTGATGTGAAGAAAGACGGCGACTCCATCGGCGGCATCATCACTTGTGTCATTCAGGGCTGCCCTGTAGGACTTGGCGAACCGGCGTTCAACAAGCTCCATGCCATGCTTGGCGGTGCCATGCTCAGCATCAATGCCGTCAAGGGATTTGAATATGGAGAAGGTTTCGCCGGAGTTGCTGCAAGAGGAAGTGAGCAGAATGATATTTTCTGCAACAGAGAGGGTAGGATAGCTACCCTTACCAATCACAGTGGAGGCATACAGGGAGGAATCAGCAACGGCAACGACATCTATTTCCGTGTGGCTTTCAAACCCGTTGCCACATTACTGCAACCACAGCCAACAGTCGATGTAGACGGCAACGAAACCACCCTTGAGGTAAAGGGACGCCACGATCCATGTGTAGTTCCTCGTGCCGTGCCTATCGTTGAGGCAATGGCGGCAATGACCATCGCCGATGCTTTGTTAATGAACAAAACAGTACATATATCTTAAACTCCTTAAACTTCTTGAACCCCTTAATCTTCTTGAACCCCTTAAACTTCTTGAACCCCTTAAACTTCTAATAATACTACACCTATGAATAAAGTAATGCTTATAGGCAATGTAGGGGCAGACCCGCTTGTCCGTTATCTCGATACTGGAGTCTGTGTGGCTTCGCTTCGTCTGGCAACCACCGAACGAGGTTATACCCTTCAGAACGGTACTCAGGTGCCTGATCGCACAGAGTGGCACAATGTCATCTTCTGGCGTGGGCTGGGGGAGACCGTTGAGAAATATGTCCGCAAGGGCGACAAACTCTATGTTGAAGGCAAAATCCAGGGACGTACCTATGACGACCGCAATGGTGTGCACCACCAGACGGTGGATATCATAGCAGAGCAGATGGAGATGCTCTCGCCACGTCGCGACAATGCTCAGCCAAGTGCCGCTCCCGCACCACAGCCTACTGTGCAGCCTTCCGCTTCATCTCAACCATCATCAGGTGCTTCCGACCCTATGCCATTCTAAAAGACCCACAAAGCCCCCTCCGCCTGACGGCACCTCCCCCGTATAGGGGAGGAATAACCATCCGGATGGCTTTAAAATTTTAATTATTAATTTATAATTTTTTTCCACTACGGTACTATCACAAAGTTCTTGGGAGCGTTGCCCCAAGCGATTCCCGAGCATAGCTCGCCTACCCGTAGCCTTTCGGCAAGCCGAACGATAATACACTTCACATATCCACCCCTTCACTTTTAGATGCTCTATTTCGATAAACAGACAGATTCCTTTCGCATAGCCGTGTGGCACATCGTCGAGACACTTGACGAACTCCTGTCCATGCTTCCCGATGAGGATACAGTGAGACAGGAACTCCAGCAGCGATTCCGCAGCACCAGCCGTCAGCTGGAGTGGACCGCAGTGAGAGTGTTGCTTTACACCATGCTTGGACGTCAGGTCCCCATCCTCTATCACGAAAACGGAGCACCATACCTGCCAAAGGATGAACAGATGGACATAAGCATCTCCCACACACGTGGTTACGCAGCTGTTGCTCTTACCACCAAGGGAGTCATAGGTATAGACATTGAACAGATTAGTAATCGTGTGCAGCGGGTCAAGAGCCGTTTTGTCAGAGACGATGAATCTGCCGAAACCATCACTTCCATGCTCCTCCACTGGTCAGCCAAGGAAACCGCCTACAAGATGCTCCACCGCACCAATGTGGATTTCCTGCAGCACCTCTCCATCCAGCCATTCCCGGAGCAGGAAGAAGGCACCCTCCTTCTG
>Ga0256405_10012956_pt1 | contig 10147 bp, 6 predicted proteins | sample RumenRJG_02DNA_FD_189096 | JGI IMG/M metagenome (GOLD analysis project Ga0256405, IMG submission 189096) | Bovine rumen microbial communities from Lethbridge, Alberta, Canada - RJG_02 | ecosystem: Host-associated > Mammals > Digestive system > Stomach > Rumen | place: Canada: Alberta | collected... | reverse complement strand
GACCGTCTGTGCATTCGGTGATATGATGAGGGTCCCCACGACCATCGGAACGCTCAATGATGCCAAGGCAGACGGTGCGGACGTCAGGATCGTGTACTCGATCGAGGACGCTGTAAGGATGGCCCGCGAGCAGAAGAACGATCTAACATTCGTCTCGGTAGGTTTCGAGACCACAGCACCCTCCACATGCGTCCCCCTCCAGAAGGACGACGTCCCGGAGAATTTCAGCATCTACAGCTGCCACAGGGTATGTCCCCCGGTACTGGAGAAGATCTTCAGCATGGGGGAGACCAAGATCCAGGGATTGATCGATCCCGGACACGTGGCAGTCATCACAGGACTGGACATGTTCCGTCCGTTCGCCAAGAAGTACAACATGCCTCAGGTCGTGGCGGGATTTGAACCGCTGGACATCCTGATGTCGGCATACATGCTCTGTAAGCAGATCAAGGAAGGCAGGGCGGAAGTCGAGAACGAATACACAAGGCTGGTCAAGTCCGAAGGTAATCCCAAGGCACGCAGGCTGATGGACGAGACATTCGACCTCGAGGACAGGGCATGGAGAGGATTCCCGGTCATCGAAAAATCCGCGCTGGTACTTAAGGAGAAATACGCTTCACACGATGCCACGAAGGTGCATCAGGATATTCTCGCGAAGACCCCCGACGTGGAGCCTGAAGCGAAGGGATGCAGATGCGGAGAGGTCCTCAGAGGGCTGATCCGTTCCGAAGAGTGCCCCATGTTCGGCAGGGTCTGCAAGCCCACGAGTCCTTCGGGACCGTGTATGGTCTCATCGGAAGGGAACTGCAACATCGCATTCCGTTTCGCAGGATCCAGGGGGCTCTGAGATGGCCCAGCCCATCGGTTACAAGTCTCCGACCAAGAGAATACTGGTGATATCGAACGATTCCACCGTCTTCCTTAAGAACGGTTTCGTAAGTGCCTTCGAGATGTTCGGCGGAAGGCTCACCGAGGTAAAGAATCTCGTAGCAAGGCTTGACAAGGTCTGCGACATCTCATTCGCGATAATCTCGGGAGAATTCGGTTTCATACCTGCGAACTATGTCGTCAGGAAGTACGACAGGGTGCCCTCCTGTAAGGAGGAATATGAGGAACTGCAGGAGAGGAAGGACTTCGTCGGAACGACGAGATTCATCACCCAGGCATTCGACAGGATAATCGTCTGCGTGCCCAAGGACATGTTCTCCATGCTCATACCCGCACTCCCGAAGGACAGGGTCATCGCGGTGACGAACGAATGCTACAAAGAGGTATGCGAGAAGAACGGTTGGACATATTACCCGAGGAAGGGCGCACGTGTCGGAGATGCGAATGCTGACGCGATCGTGAAGCAGATCGAGGAATATGTCAACAGTTTAATACCAATCCTCTGACCATCTTCTTCGTATCAGGGTCGACGCGGTACGATTCACAGATCTTCCTGACGGTCATCCTAAGTGTTACCTCGTCGAGTGTTCCCTTCTTCAGATAATCCATCGTCATTTCAGGGAACTTCACGAAGCACACGGATAATGTCCAAGCCTTCGCCATCATGTAGTAGTAATCATCGCAGCGGGCGGAATCGAGTTCCGATATCACTCTGCCGATGTGCTCGTCATCGATGAAATGGCAGAGCATCATCACAGCCGCGAATCTCATCCTGAACTCCTTACCGGTCCTGAGGTACGGAAGGACGAATTCCCAAACTGCATCCTTCTCCGATGCCTTCGGCTTCCATGTGTTACAAAACGAATCGCATACGGACCAGTTATCGATGTACGGGATGAAATCGCCGTACTGGCGGAATCTCTCATAGAGGTCCATCTTCGCATAGGCGATGACCATGCCCCTGAGCATGTAGTCCTCGAAGTAGTACGGATCCCAATCCCTGATGTATGATCTCCAGTCATCCTTGGCTATCCTCTTCGCCAATTCCCTCATGGCGGGAAGCCTTGCGCCGAGCATGACGTGGTCGCCGGGAATGAGGCTCTTGGAGAACACGGCATTGCCTTCGTCCTTAAGTGCCAGCAGTTCGTTTTTGACGTCTATCACAGGGCACCCTCCAGTCTCAGAAGTCTTATTTTGAGATCAATTCCGAGGGCATAGCCGCCAATGCTTCCGTCCGACCTGATCACCCTGTGGCAGGGTATGATGACAGGTATCGGGTTCTTACCTATGGCAGTGCCCACGGCACGTAACGCCTTGGGATGGCCTGATGCCTTCGCGATTTCGGAGTACGACACGGTCTTCCCGTAAGGGATCTTCATCAGAGCGTTCCACACATCCTTCTGGAAAGGTGTGCCGTTCGGACCCAGTTCAAGACTAAACTCTTTCCTCTCCCCTTCCAGATATTCGAAGAGCTGTGCGAATGCCTCATCCGTGACGTCGCTCCCATCCCCCTTATCTGAGCCGCCGATCCTCAGAGAAATGATACTGCCTCCCTGTTCGGTCACGGAGACCGTACCCATCGGCGTCGCTCTGGAATCGGTGCTCATCTGAGGCATGCACACTGATTACATCAGCGGTAAAAATCAATGCCGATGGAATGATTAAATTGGGGTACTGCATGGGTGACGGCGGTAGTATGGCGATCATAGTTAAGCGTGCGAATCTGAAGCGCATAGACCGTGAGAAGAAGGTCGTGGAATTCGACAAGGATGCGAGGCACGGCAAGATCACAGGTTCAAGGTTCCTATCGGTACTGGGAAGGGACAAGTACAATTCCGAGTTCAAGACTGCATGTCTCATAGCGAGGGTGTTCTACGATGATACGAAGACCAAATACACCATCGCGGGAGAGATAATCGAACCCATCATGCGCAGCTACGTCAGGGAGAACCGCGACACCATACTCAGAGGGCTTCTCGATCTCAAAGATGAGGATGCGATATCCGTGGAAGAGCCCGTGAATGCCAAGGATTGCTACTACGACCATTTCAGGAAAGAGCCTGTCTTCGGAGGGATGGTCGACGGTTACATCACGGTCAACGGAAGAAGGGCCGCCGTGCTGGAGATCAAGACCTCCGGCAGCAGATCCGACTGGTTCGATGAGAACGGCAGTGTGATCATACCCGAGGGATACCGTCTGCAGGCCTCGCTCTATGCACAGCTGTCAAGACTTGAGAGGATAGTGTTCGCGGTCGCTTTCCTGGAGGAGCCCGATTATCAGAATCCCGAGAACTTCGTACCCGCTGAGAGCAACACGCTCTTCACCGCGATTGACAAGAAGGACATCACCGAAGAGATGGAGATCGCCAAGGAATGGTACGAGAAGTACATCAAAGGCGGTGTCACGCCCGAATGGTCCGAATCCGACGAGGAGATAATCGACGTGCTCACATCGGACAGGATATCGGAGATGCCCGGGGATGCACAGATGCTGTTCAGGAAATACGCCAAGTACTACGACAGCGACGAGGACCTGACCGATCTGGAATACACGATAGTGGATCTGATGTCCTCCGCGGCATCGGACGGTGTGGACAAAGTCATCTACGAGCAGAACGGAATGAGATTCACGGTGATCCTGGAAGGCGTTCCGAAGTTAGAGGTCACTCGTATCTGATCCGTAGTTGAGGATCTTGCGTCTTTCCTTCCAGTCGGGCATGTATCTGTCCATCAGGGCCTTGAATCTCTCGCCGTGATCCGGAACGATGGTATGGACGAGCTCATGCAAAGCCACGTATTCGACGCATCCAATCGGTTTCTCTGCAAGCCTGACGTTCATCCAGATGAGCTTCGTTCTGTAGTTGCAGGTGCCCCATCTGGTCTTCATGACCTTGGTCCTGTAACCGCTGCAGTGCAGTCCTGTGAGATTCTCCAATCTTACGAAGATCTCAGGCAGGATGTCCTTGAGGATATCGCGGTACCATTCCGTCATGAACCTCTCCTTCTGGTCGTATGAATAGTCTCCGGGGAATGACAGATATGCCGTTCCGTCAGATATCTGGCACATTGCTTTTGGACCGACATCTCCAACGACATTGTACCGCTCTCCGAGGACACGGATCTCCCCTCCGTCGCCGAACCAGCGGGACACATCCCCGGAATTCCTGAACTTCACGAGGGCGTTCTCGATCCATTCCCTGCGGGACGATACGAACTCCTCTATCTGGCGGTCGCTGGTCCTCATCGGTACGGATAACGTCACCCGACAGTCCTGGGTGACCCTGAGGTTCAGGTTCTTTACCTTCTTCCTCTGAACATCGACGGCGATACCGGAGATGATCATGACGGCCATGTCTGGACGATGGTATCGGAGTTATAAAAGATGGTGCAGCCGCCGGGAATCGAACCCGGGCAACAAGCTTGGAAGGCTTGAATCCTAGCCCCTAGATCACAGCTGCTTGAACCTCCCTATTTTCCAACTGGTATTTTAACCTTATTGGGTGTAAAAATGGGCGTCCGAACATTAACCCAATATACAAGCAATATGTTTAACCTATTATGGATGGGCAAGCCCCAGTATTGAAAGAGCGCAAGGACATCAAGATGTGGAAGCGTCTTGTCGCTCTCGAAGCCGCAGCGGTCAAAGGTTCCAAGAAGAACGTGGAGAAGCTCAGGAAGATCATCCAGGACGTCCTGGATTCCGAGAACTATGTGAACCCGAAGATCATCGTCAAGCTCATCGACCTCGTCGATCTCTACATCTCCGACGAACTGCAGGACATAATGCTGGAGGTACTGGAGAAATGTAAGCTCACGGATTGCGCACCCCAGCTGCAGGCCGCTGACAAGCTCGTCCGCATAGGTTCCTACGATTCAGCCAAATTCATCCTGGACAGGATGACCGTGGTCTCCGATGTCCCGCAGTGGGAATATCTCCGTGGAGTCGTCGACATCCACGAGAACAATACGAAATCGGCCTACAGGCACTTCTGTCATGTGTACGACCTGAACGACCGTTTCATCCAGGTCTATCCTGAACTGGAGCATCTGGACCCCGACAGGGGATGGTTCTGCCGCGGTCTCATCGCCCAGATAATGAACGATGACACACCCTCCTCCCAGGCAAGTTCTGCCGATGGAAGGTACGGTGACCTCTACAACGCATACTGGGAATGGAAGAACGGCGACATCAGTGTCGCCATGGACCTCGTCAACAGGATCGTCCGTGAGGACATCGAGATCGATGTTGAACTCGCCATCGCCAGGTTCTTCGCCAGCCAAAAGAAGTACACCGAAGCCATAGAACATTACGCCAAGGCGGCGGAGAGCGGCAAATACTTCATCAAACTCGAGATGGCGGAGGTCTGCTGGGTCTCCGGCCATTATGACGAGGCGTTCAACATCTGCACGGGACTCGAGGAGAGGGGAATAAGCGACCGCAGACTGCTGGAACTCCTGGTCCGCATAGTCACCAAGAAGCAGGACAGGGCAGGCCTGGTGAAGTACGTCAAGATCTACCTCTACAACGATTACGCCGATTACGAGGCATACGCCAACTGCGTGAGGGCATTCATCGAGCTGCGCATGCACTCCGAGGCCTCCAACCTGCTCGAGGACATGAGCATGATGGAGTCCGATGATCCCGAGATCAATCTGCTCCTTTCGAAGAACGATTACGCCTCAGGGAGATATCCGTCGGCCAAGGTGACCGCGAAGAAGGCGGTCAGGAAGATGCCGAAGGACATCGAATGTCTCCTTCACATCTCCCGCGTCTACATGTCGATGAAGCGTCCCGAGAAGGCGCTCAAGTACATCGACAACATCCTGGCCGAGGACGACAGGCACAGGGCCGCACTCCTTCTGAAGAAGGAGGTGTTCATGAGCATGACGCCTCCCGAGTACGAGAAGGCGAAGATCCAGTGCGAGAAGATCATCATGCATTATCCGAACGATTCGGAGACGCTGAAGGATCTGGCCGTCGTATTCTCCAAGATGGGTAAGGACAAGGAATCCCTCGATGCGTACAGGAAATCGCTGGACATCAAGAACGATCCCGTCCTGTTCATGGACATCATAACGACACTCGCGAGATCCGGCAAGTACGAGGATGTCGTGGACATAACGAACGATTACGAGACCACCTACGGCAACATGGTAGATGTATGGGCGATCAGGGGTAACGCCGAGTATCAGACCGGGGACTACCAGGCCGCCATCAAATCATTCTCCAGGGCCGTCGAGATGGATCACAACAGACCGGTCCTCTGGCATTCGAAGGGAATGTCGGAGGAGGCCGCAGGCGAATACGACCTTGCGGAGATATCATACGACAAGGCCGTCCTCATGGACCTGGACAATTCGGAGTATTGGATATCCAAGGCCGCCGTCCAGGAGAAGAAGGGCGACTATCCGGGCGCCATAACATCGCTGAACAGGGTCATATCCACGCATCCTGAGAACGTTTATTCGCTAATGCGCAAGGCGATGATCCTCGTCCATCTGGGAAAGAACAGCGAGGCGAGGACGTTCATCGAACTCGCATCGAAGATCGATCCGGTGGACAAGAAGATAATGGTCGCCAGACGCGACATCTACTGCTTAGAGGGGGACACAGAAGCGACCAAGGCGATCTGTAAGAACATACTCTCGGTCAACCCCGGCGACAAGAAGACCGCCATCATTCTCGCCCGCATGTACTTCAAGACCGGGAACCTGGACGATGCCCGCAACGTACTGGTGGAGCTGAATCCCGACAATCCGTTCTCCGATAACGATTACGACATACACCAGATGCTGAGGGAGATCTACCACACCCAGGGTAAGACCCACGAGGAGATCTCCACCTGCAAGACCATACTCTCCTTCAGGCCCGACGACAGGGCCACCAAGGCCGCATTGGCTGAAGCATACATCAAGAGAGGAATGATAGATGCAGCCAAGGCACTTTACGATGAGCTGCACCAGCTCAGTCCCGAGGATTCCAACTTCTCGCTCAAGAAGGCGAAGATGGCAGATGACAGGGAATCGGCGCTCAGTGTCCTGATGGAATCCCTGAACGGTGATCCCGACAACAAGGATGTGCTCATCGAAGTATCCCGCATGCTCTACGAGGACGGTAAGATGAAGGATTCACTCATCTACGCCAACAGGGCGATAGATGCGGACCCGATGGAATCCGGGGCATATATCAGGAAGATTATGGCCCTGTACAGCATGGGCAACTACTGCGGTGTGATTAAGACCGCCGATGAGGCATCATCCAATGTAAGGGTCAAGGATCCCCTGATATGGAAGTACAGCGGAGATTCTCACATGATCCTTGGTGATTATTCCAACGCGCTGATCCTGTACGACACCGCTATGAAACTGGGCATCAATGACCGTGAGATATACTATCTTCGCGGAATGTGCCAGGAGGCATCGGATATGCATGATGCCGCCATCAACAGCTACACCATGGCCTATCAGAAGGACCCCGAGGACACGGAGTCCATGATGAGGGCTGCGGCGGTCTACCTGAAGCAGGAGAAGGACCAGTCCGCAGGACGCGTCCTCGACCAGGCGATTTCCGTCGACCCCCTGCTGTCGGAGGCCATAGTCGCAAGGGCGACCATATTCGCCTCCAAGAGCAACGAATCAGGTGTCAAGAGACTCTTCGATCACTGCATATCGAACGGTGTGGACGAAGAGACCAAACAGATAGTTGCCGAACTGATGGAGAAGGCGAGGAACAAGGAAGTGTTCGCGATGCCGATCATACCTCTAGTCATGCCTACAGCGCCGGAGCACAATTTCGATGACAACATCGGCCGTGCCGATGCAGAATCCGAGTCACCCGAGGAACCGCCTGCCGAGAAACCTGCCGATGAGACGTCCGACGAAGAGACCTCCGAGGAGGAACTGCCTTCTTCGGAAGAGGATCTCGTCGATGACTGGAACGAGCAGTGGGCAGATGAGGGTACGCAGGAAGAGACCTCAGATGAATCATCTGAAGATACTGAGGAGACGCCGGAGGAGACCGAGGAAGAAGGTCTCGAGGACGGTTTCGTCGTCGACGACGAAGAGGATACAGGTTTCGCAGTCGTAGATGATGAAGAACAGCCGTCCGAGGAATCCGAAGACACTGAAGAAGATTCATGGTTCGTCCAGGAGGAGACCGAGGAAGTGCCTTCCGAGGAGGAACCTGTGACAGAGGTCCCCGAAGAAACACCTGCGGAGGAACCCGAGGAACAGGGAACGGTCACCCAGGAGGAACCTGAAGAGCCGGAGCAGGCAGTACAGGAAGAAGAGCCTGAGCAGTCAGATGACGCCATCAGGGATGAGACACCCGAACAGGATGAGGTCGCGGTCCAGGAGCCTGAACCTGAGGAAGAGGTCACAGAGGAATCATTCGATGACGAAGACACCGAGGCCGTGTTCTTCGTAGACGATGATGAGGAAGAGGAACCTGCGCCGGAGGTCAAAGAGGAACCCGTACCGGAACCTGAACCTGTGGTCGCACCCTTCCAGGAACCGGAAGAGGAGGAGCAGGACGAACCCAGGAAATCGATCAAGGAGTACGCCGTAGACCTTCTGGAATACGCTCACGACCACGGCGAGATGCCTAGTGAGAACGAGGCAGCCGCACTTGCAGGCATACCGGATGATGTCGTCGAAGATGTCCTCGATTACCTTTCAGACATCAACGAGTACGGTCAGATCGACCCCACCGGCGGAGATTTCAGGAAGATGGAGGAGATGTCCTTCAAGGCGATCGTGAACACCGGTGCTGATGATATCGAGGATGACCCGGTCATCTCACTGACATCCGCATTCTTCGATTCAGGTGCGAACGACATCGATACCGCGAAGAGGCTTGTGGCATACGTCTACGAAGCGATAGCGGGTGACATCGACATCCATGCGGTCCACGATCAGGTCTCGGAGGTCGCCGATGACGTGGAGTTCAACGGGTCCCCGAAGACAGTGTTCGACATAATGGCGAAGTATCACATCGGTGTCTATTCGGCAAGAGCGGTGAAGTCCCTCGTGTTCGGCAAGAAGGATCAGTAATCGGTCATGTCCGATTTCATGAATTCGCGCATCAGACATGTGGCGTAGTTGCCCTTGGGCAGAGAGAAGCTGACGGAATAGCGGTCTTCCTCGAATCTGCAGCTGAGATCCTTAACAGGGCACACTATCTCCCTTCTGCTGCCTTTCGACGTGCAGTGCGGGAGACCTATGACCATGAAGTTCTTCTCCTCGATCCTCTCATTCTCGATGACCTTCCTCTCGATCTCTCCCATCTCCCCCTCGGCCAGTTTGCTGTCGGAACCGAAGAGAGTTATCGAAACGAATGCCCTTCCCGTGCGGACCTGCTTCTTCACGAGGTCGATGTTCTTGGATGTAGTCAGGATGGGGTTCTCGTGCATGGGCACCCTGTCGGAATCGAGAGGTATCACTATGTCCCCCTCGACGGGTTCGTTGAGCGGGAGCCCGTGCCCCATCCTGTCGCTGAGCATCATGTTGAAGAGATAGGACTGATAGGCGTGGGTAAACATCATCTGGAGATTCGAGGGCATCTCGGATATTGCACCCCTGTAATCCTCGGGTTTCCTTGCGAGATGCTCGGCCATGACCTTCTCGAATCCCATGGTCTTGGGCATGTCGGGAAGTATCGAAGCGTAGTCGCAATCCTCATGTGCCAGTCTCCTGCGGATCTCTGCGATCTCCTCTCCCTCGTTCTCCGAAGGATGGGAGAGATACAGCATCACGGCCTTCTTCAGGTCGCCGCGGACGATGGCCTCTCCGACAAGATGGGTGATGGGTCTGCTGACGCCGAATCTCTGTACTCCGAAGTAGTTGGGGAAACCGCCGGTCTTCTTCACTGTCTTTGCAGTCTCCTGTATGATGTCGGGCACATCCTTCATGTCTGCCGTGAGGTCCCTGACAGTGATCTCGAAGCTGTTGCCGATGAGGTCGCCGATCCTTATCCCGCGGTTGGAGGTGTAGATGTTGCTGAATTCGAGGTCCTTGAAATCGACCTTGGCGAGATTCTCTTTGGGGCATTCGAAGGACATGAGCTGTGTCGTCACCGCTCTCTTATCCTTGGTGCCCGCGAAACCTATCCTCTCGCGTGAGATGTTCAGGCTCCTTGCCAGGAGTCTGACGAGCCTGTTGGTCTCCCAGTTGGTGCTGGTGACGTCGGCTATGGTAAAACGTCCCTCCTTCTCGGGAGGGCGGTTGGAGATCTCCCTTACGATGAAATCCTGTGCCGTGT
>Ga0256405_10012954_pt1 | contig 10148 bp, 9 predicted proteins | sample RumenRJG_02DNA_FD_189096 | JGI IMG/M metagenome (GOLD analysis project Ga0256405, IMG submission 189096) | Bovine rumen microbial communities from Lethbridge, Alberta, Canada - RJG_02 | ecosystem: Host-associated > Mammals > Digestive system > Stomach > Rumen | place: Canada: Alberta | collected... | reverse complement strand
CAATACGTGAAGCCTACTTCACATAGTCCTGCACTAATCAATATTAACCAATTCATTTGTAGGAAAGCCTGTTTGAGGGCTGCAAGACTATCTCGGCGACTCCTTCTAAGGCACTGCAAAGATACACAAATATCTTCCATTACAATGTTTTTTTGATTTATATCAAGTGAAACAACAAGATAATATGTGTATCTTTGTAGAAAGTCTACTACATGACTATGACAGAGACTAAAACATCCTTAGACATAGCTCGTGAGATGACGCTCATCAACCCTACCCCCTGCACATCGGGGCGATTCATCAGTTCCAGTCGGGTTTCACCACCAAGAAATTCTCCATCAACCTCATCGACGAGAGTTTCGTGGCTCAGTCCGACTACTGCGGCACAGTGAGCGGTGCGAAGGTGGATAAGTCGGGCGTGTTTGAATACCATCTGGGCGAGGCTGGCACACCAGTCATCGAGAAGTCGCCACTAGTCATGGAGTGTGAGGTCATCGACACCTACCAGATAGACAATTTCAACAACTACATCTGCTCCATCAGCCACACCTACGTGAACGATTATCCTAAATTTTGGATAAACAAGAGGAATTGTTCACTGAATAGTGGACAGTTCCTTTCTTATTCTGCTATCTGCTAACTCACGGTTCTGCCGTGAGTTATTTTGTGTTCGGCTTTGTGGTTCAATGATTTTGTCGTACCTTTGCAAACAGACAATCGGAATTTATGGAACAGAAAGTTATCAATAATCGCTTAGACTGGATGGATTGGGCAAAGTCCATTGCCATTACGCTCGTTGTCTTCGGCCACATCCTCATGCCGTTTTCCAAGTGGGTCTTTGGCTTTCACATGCCCTTCTTTTTTATGCTTTCAGGCTTTTTGCAGAAGAAGCGTACCGTGCGTGACGAAGCTATCAACAGTTTCAAGTCGCTCCTTCTTCCCTATGTTATATACAATGTCTATTTGCTCATATACAGCCTCTTCACGGGCGAGTATGCCTCGAACTATCCCCTTGACATGCTATGGGGCTTGCAGTGGAACCTTTCCATGGCCTGTCGCCCGATGTGGTTCCTTCTCTCGCTGTTCATCATGCGCATGGTTTATGCAGCCTTGCCACGTCGGGGCTGCCACCTTCTTGCCGTCTGCTGCATCCTTTTTGTCCTGCTGTTCCATGGCGATGCCCCCATGAAGCCCGAGATGAACTACTTCCAGATATTCGAAGCCGTCATCTGTTTCCCCTTCTTCGTGATGGGCATCCTTATGCGTCAGTATCAGGCGGAGCAGGTCTTGGACCGTCTGCCCGTTGTTGACTTTCCCTTTGGCCGTCGACCTTCGGTTCTCCGTTATGTCATCATCGCCATAGGTCTCGCCGCCGGTTTCTGTTTCATAGGCTTCAATGGTTCCGTCATTCCGTTCCGCCTCCAGCTGAGCAGTGTGCCCTTGTTCTATCTCGGTGCCACCTTCGTCAGCATCAGTCTGATATGGTTTATCTACGAAACGTTTCGGATACGCAATACTTACATCCAACTCATTTCCGAGGGCACTCTGCTCATCTTCGCTGTGCATCAGAGCATCCTCTGGCCGATGCGCGATGTCATCCCCGATGGCGCGTGGAGTGCTCTGGTCATGACCATAGTCGTCATTCTCTTACTGTCTGGTCCTGTATGGCTGGCTCGCAAGTATTGTCCCGTACTCATAGGGAAGATGAAATGAACGGACAGGAAAATGCTTTCACACTATCAGATTAAGGATAACATATTATTATGAATACGAAAATCATTCTCGCGGTCGTTCTTGCTATTATTGTTGTAGCTGCATGGGCTGTGAATGTACATCGCAATAAAGGATTCAAGACAGTCTCTTCTGAAGAGTTCGCCGGGATCATCGGCGACACGGCCACAGTGCAGCTGCTGGACGTGCGCACGAAAGAGGAATATGAGGAGGGGCATATTGCTGATGCCTTGCTCGTAGATTTCTATTCCTATAACTTCGAGGAGCAGGCGGCCGCCAAGCTCTCGAAGGAAAAGGCTGTGGCTGTCTATTGTCGCAGTGGCCGTCGCAGCGCGTCGGCTGCTCAGAAGTTGGTGAAACTGGGGTACGAGGTCATCAATCTTGATGGCGGCATCTTGGCTTGGCAACGCGCTAAGATGCCCATCGCGAAGTAGTCTTGCTGCATCCTCTTTCATGTCGCTATGATTTAGGCGCATTGTCCTTCTTTACTTGTCTGTGATGGCTGGTAGCGCTCACTTCTACACTGCCTCTAATCCCTCTTCTGCTCGGGCTTCCTGCTTGGGCGCGATGCTCTGTTCCGCTCCTGTGCTGCCATTTCAGCCGTGCCGGACTCACTATGCTTTCCTTTCTTCACTCAGGCGATTAACGAGATACTGAGCACATACCCATGCCACTGCTTGGTAGGATTTCCATTGCATCCTGCCATAGCGTCATCCCTTTAGGTGCGCCTGCTTCTACCGCTCATTCTCTTTCTGCCTTGCTTTCCTCCTTCCGTTTGTCTGGTTCGCCACCGCTCGGAATGACATCGCTCCTTCTCGCTTGTACTCTATTCTCTAACCCTTAATCTCTTTTCCCATTTGTGTCCACGCCCGTAAGGTAAGGAGGGAAACATTCCCCGCCCTTTTACTCATTCCCTTTCTCGGCTCCACTGCTGCACATTGCTTCACCTCCATCACTCTCTATCGTCTCTCTCCAGTCCACTTGTTGCTACTCTATGTGCAGCATGATTCCATATTCATACCCATCTGCCTATCTTCGGCTGGCTGCCTCCGTAGGTTTGCTCCAATCTGTCATGCTCAATCTTCTCCATGTCTGCGGTCTCAATGCTCATGCGCTCTCGCTTACCTGTGCCGCTCTCTGCCTGCTTTGTCCCGTAAGTACATTTGTTTATTAGGCCATACTGCTGCCATCGCCTCATTTTTACTTTGCAAAGGTAGGGCAAGCGTCATGCTGCAAGGGTCGCAGTCCCTGCTTGCCACGAAAAAGTTTCAAAGATTTTGGGGTACAGTTGCTCCTGGTCCAAATTCTCTGCGTCCGGAGGATTGAAATTTTTATCGGGCATCTCTTGCATTTACATTCCTTCTTCTTGCTTCCTGCTGTATTGCACGTAAAAATTAGAGGCTCTTGGCCAACAGTATTAACATTTTAATAAACAAAATTATGAGTACTTACAAGACAAGAAAAGCGCAGGCTAAGAATGCTGGCGCAGGTGCTAACAGCGAAAGCGCACAAGAGAGAGCATTGAATCTCTTCGCGGACATGATGATCGAGAAGATTGAGTCCATCATGACAGATTGGAGCAAGCCTTGGTTCACAGAGGGCATCGCTTCATGGCCGAAGAATTTATCTGGCAGATGCTACAATGGTATGAACAGCCTCATGCTTCTGATGCACTGTGAGAAGCAAGGGTACAAGTACCCGGTGTTCTGCACTTTCGACAGAGTGATGGGTCTCAATTACAACAAGACATCGGTGGGCAATGTGCCTGCAGTGGATGCCGAGGGGAATAAGCGCCCGATGGTATCGGTTAACAAGGGCGAGAAGAGTTTCCCTGTCTTCCTTACCTGCTTTACGGTCGTTAATAAGGACACGAATGAGAAGATTAAGTACGAGGAGTACAAACAGTTGCCTGAAAGCGAGAGGGAGCATTACAATGTCTATCCGAGCACAGTGGTTTACAATGTCTTCAACATCGATCAGACAAACATGAAGGAGGCAAGGCCGGAGATTTACGAGAAAATCATCCTGGAGAATGGCGGGAAGAAGCAGGAGCACAAGGGAGAAATGTTCCATTTCGATGCTATGGACAGGATGATGGAAGAAAATCGGTGGATTTGTCCTATCAAGCAGCTGCATGGGGATAGTGCTTTCTACAGCATCTCCAAGAAGTTAATCGTGCTTCCAGAGTTCTCGCAGTTCAAGGATGGTGAGTCGTTCTACGGCACGGCATTCCATGAAATGGCGCATAGCACGGGAGCGGAGGAGCATCTGAATCGGCTGAAGCCTGCTGCCTTCGGAAGTGCCGAATACGCACAAGAGGAATTGGTGGCGGAGCTGACAAGTGCGATGGTTTGCCAGTACTGCGGTATGGACAAATACATCAAGGAGGACAGTGCGCCTTATCTCAAATCATGGCTCTCTTCACTTCAGCAGGATGCACAGTACATCAAGACAATCCTGCTCGATGTCAAAAGAGCATCGGCTATGATTACAAAGGCAATCGAGGAGTGCACCAGTCAGGCAGCAGTAGCTGCTTGATTGGTTTCCTCTCTTGCTCCTAAAGTCTGGGCTTCGGCTCAGGCTTTTTTTGTGTCTTTCCGTACTTGGTATATAAGCGGTATTTTTGCAGCAACCAAAAATGATTATGATATGCGTTTAATTACTTCTAGTGAGCAGCTGGATGCGCTGCTCCCAAACATCCAAGTGACAGTCACAGGGGAAACACCTATCTTTGACAAGCTTTCGCCTTTTCTCGAAGCAACCGAGAAATGGCTCATCGAGACATTTACATCGGACAGGACGTTCAGCACCATTTGCGGATATACTGAGGACAATCCTACAAAGGTTCTGGCAAGGCAGATTGTCTGCTATGAGGCATTCAGGAGGGCTGTGCCACACCTGGATATCATCCTCACTCCTAATGGGTTCGGCATCGTCAATAATCAGAACATTGTTCCGGCAAGCAAGGAGCGGATAAACCGCCTCCTTGACACGCTGCTGGAAAACCGAGACGCAGCGCTCTTGCAGTTCATTCCATTGCTCTATGCGGCTTCGCAGTGGAATAAGTCGGAACAATGTAAGTTCTTTGCTGCTACGATGTTCCCGAATATGGAGGTTACGCTGCGCCTGCCGAAACCTTCGGAGGGGCGCTGGATGCTCTACCTCTCCATTCGGGAAAAGGCTATCGTCATTGAGCAGTTCTTCGCTGCACAATATCTATCAGTGGAACTGATGGACGTGCTGCGCTCTGAGGTACAGTCTGGACAGTACCGCTCAATGCTCCATCAAAGGATTTGTCGCACTCTGCAGGCTGTGGAGATTCGTTGCTTGCAAAGCACCGACCCCACTGCCTGGATGCACTTCGAGCACAATGCGCTCTTTGACATCGTGAATACCATCAAGGATAATCCTGAGGAGTTTCCTGAATGGCACAGCTCGAAGGTGGCTGAACTTTACAATCCGACAATCTTTGAGAACAAAAAAGAGTCAAAAGGGTTTTGGTTCTAGATTTTTTCGTATATTTGCATCAGAAATGGATATAACATACATAAACAAGGTTTTGAAAGAAGAGGGTGCGATATTCATTGAAGATAGCATCGAGGAAGTTGTCATCCGTTTATCATTGAAGAATGACAAACTATCTGTGTATGGCAAAAGACATGGCAAAAAGGAAGTCAAAACTCGGACCGATGTAGATGTAGTTTATAATGCACTTTTAGAAGGGGAACGGATAACTGAGGCGAGGTATTATGAGTATTGAGGAAAGCATTTATTCTTGTGATATGTTGTCTCTAAAGTTCCCAGGTTTCGGATGTTCTTAATAATAGCAAATGCTATAGTTAATCATCAAATTTGCTTGAGCGATATGCCGTGAGGTATGTCGCTATTTCTGTCTTTTCGTACTTTTGACTGCTTCCGTACCTTTGCGGTATGAAAACAGTCATCGATTTATCTGTACCTAAGTCTTGGCAGGAACTGCCAGACAAAGAACTGCGCTTCGTGTTCCGCATGCTCAATGGCAGCTTCACGCTTACGCAGGTGAAAACAAGATGTCTCTTACGATGGGCAGGCCTGCACGTTGTACGGCAGGAAGGCGCATTGTTTGTCGTACGAAGGGGAAAGCAGGTCTTCCCAATCTCCGCACTGCAAATCACTGAGGCCATTTCAAACCTTGAATGGCTCGGTAATTTCCCTGTCTATCCTGTACGCCTCTCGCGTATCGGCTTCCACCGTGCTGTGAATGCAGACCTGCAGAATGTCTCCTTCGAAGATTTCCTTACGCTCGATAATCTTTATCAGGGGTATCTCCAGACGCAGAAGGAAAACCTTCTGCATGACATGGCGCTCATCCTGTACCAGGCTCGCTTCATCAGGCTCTCTAAAGAAGAAGCAGCCTGCATCTTCTATTGGTTCACCTCTGTCAAGAGATACTTCGCTTCGCTCTTCACGCATTTCCTGGGCATCTCCCCGACTGGCGGGGAGAATGCTGCCTTATCCTACAGGCAACTGCAGGATAACGTCAATACGCAAATTCGCGCACTTACTGGGGGCGACATCACGAAGGAACGCGATGTCTTACGCATGGACTGCTGGCGTGCGCTCACTGAGCTGGACGCGAAAGCTAAAGATTATGACGAGCTTCAGAAAGCTACTAAAAAGTAAATTCCATTTCCATATTCACTATTAAATTCTTCATTCTTAATTCTTCATTCTTAATTTAATTCATCATGGACAAACAATTCACATTGAAGCTGCAGGAGTGGCTGAATACTCCTGCTGAAGAGAGAGATCTTGAAGTCGGTGCTACGCTCTTGCTCCAGCTTACCAACAACAAGATTCTCTATCGAAACATCAAGAGCAATCTCAAAAGTCATGCTGACTTCATCGAGTTCAAGCTGAAGCGTTACCTCCAGTATCGCCTCCAGGATCTGACGCATGAGGAGGTCGAAGCCATGCAGAAGCAGGTCGATGGCATCGTGGGCAAGTTCGCACTTGACAAGGCCAAGGCTCCCTCTAAGAAAGGCAAAGCGCCTCAATCCGAAGCCCAGGAATGGAAGGGAGGCAAGCGTGCCGACCACGACACGCTGCCCGATGAGATACAGGCGCTCTATGTCGAGAATGCCAGCATCATGCAGAAGATGCGCGAGCTCCATCTTCAGCTGCGCAATCTCTCCACTCAGGCTTCTACCTGCCCGGACTCCGACCGCTATCCATTCCTCAAAGAGATTATCGAACTGGATAAGCGGTACCATAAGAATTGGCAGGCTTACGACAGCTTCACAGCCACTTCGGACGCTGCCGATACTGGTAGCGGTGAAACCGCTCCCACGCCAGCTGCTCAGGCTGAAGCTAAGTCAGAGGTTAGCCAACAGACGCTTGACGAGTCTGCGCGTCTTGAACAAAAGAACATCCTTCGCCAGATAAACCTGGCCAAGGGGCGCTACAAGAAGAATCCTTCAGAGAAACTGAAGGACTCTATCCTCGCGCTGTATAAGCAGCTCACCGCTCCTTCGGATGCTTTGACTGCTGACTTGAAGCAATTGGGTATTCTTAATTAATAATCGCTACGCTCTATGAAAACTCCAGTAAAAATTCAATACTTCATCGCCGTCGCTGCCTTCCTGGCAGCGGTCGGCTTTGGTATTGCAGGATTCATTGTACCGCCTCCTGGACAGGTACATGACTCTGTGCTATATCTCATTGCACAATTCCTGCTGCTCACTGCATCTATACTCGGTGTAGGTGCTATGTTTGCATCACAGAAAATCTCGCTGCAGAAGAAACTGCAGCACATATCTGAGAAAGAGGAAAAGGAGGAGGGACAATGAGAAGCATCAATGAAATCATCGTCCATTGTGCAGCCACGCGTGAAGGCAGAGACTTCACTGTCGAGGACATCACACGATGGCACAAGGCCAGAGGCTTCGCCACAATTGGCTATCACTATGTGATATATCGGGATGGGAGCATCCACGAGGGCCGCCCTCTTGAACAGATTGGTGCCCACTGCGTGGGACACAACAAGCATTCCATTGGTATCTGCTACATCGGAGGCTGCGCTTCTGATGGCAAGACACCTAAGGATACGCGCACGCCAGAGCAGAAGGAGGCATTGCTCGCTCTACTCAGGCGTCTTAAAGCGCGGTTTCCCAATGCCACGATAAACGGACATAGGGATTTTGCTGCGAAGGCGTGCCCCTCGTTCGATGCCAGGTCTGAGTTTCGCAGTCTGGCAGTGACCATCCTGCTCGCTTTTTCGTTGATGCTCCTTTCTTCGTGTCGCTCCACAAAGCGGGTAGTGAAAGAAAAGGCTGAGGTTGCAATGCAGCAGACTGTATCGCAGTCAGCCACTTCTTTCGCTACGGACAAGTTCCTGCAGAACATTGTTCTGCAAATCGATAGCATCGTGCTTACATCAATGTCTGTGCCGCAGGTGTCCGAAACCGTCGATGGCGCAGTGCTTATCGGACGGATTTCGGACAGCAGCGGCTTTGAGCCTTGTGCTCGGGAAACTCGCACAAGTAGTCCCTCTCTACGCTCGGGCACAGGGAAGTCGCTACCGCGCAATAATGTATCTAAGATAAAGGTGAGCGGCATTCGCCTCCAGTCTGTTACTGCTGACAGCTCCAGCTCCACTACAGCAGTCAGCAGTGAGGGTAATCTACAAGCCAGCGTACGCTCGCTTGCTAAAGCGAAGGAGGCTAAGAAGCCTTCTACGCTTGTCTTCCGTTGGATAGTATTCTTAATAATAATCGCCATAGCTGTGGCTGTCGCCTTTGCTGTGGCTACAAAAGCAAACCCTTTTCGCTCGGCTGTTCGCTTCATCGTACGGAAAGTTTTGACGTGAGCCATTGCCATCTGTAAGTGTCAGTGAGCACACGGCGAAGAGGACATGAGCCTGCATCACATTCCTTCGGGAAAGAGGTGCAGGCTTTCTTCATGTCCTGTCCGCTGTGGCTCTTATACTTGGCACATGCAGATGTCACCGCGCAATGTACGCTTTGTCTCACGCTCACTTTCCTGCGTTTTCGCTCATCACACACGCGCGAAGGGCTTGCACCGCACATCGCTTTGGAAGAGTAGGCAAAGCATTTCCTACATATTCCGCTAACTTTCGGGGCGAGTTTCCGAAAAGGGGAAGGCAGGGCGGTCGGGGGGGGGTTACACGGAAACGAGGGGAAAATTCTTTTTCCCTCGACCCTTTTGCATTGATTTATAGGCAGTTGGATTTTTGAGTCCTGGAAAATTTCATATTTTTCTTTAAGGCTTGGTTTTCTTGGGAATTTTTGCCTTTGGTTCGGGACAAACTCGGGGACAAAGTCGGGGCTTTTAGCGTCTTTTCCTGCTTGGTTTTTATGGGGTACTTTTGCGGTGGATTTATTTATAACTGTTTCTTATGAGTGATTTAACTTCTAAAGCAACCGTCGAGCTGCTTATCAATGGACAGCAGGCTCAGCAGACACTGGCACAGCTTAGGCAAAATGCGCTTAACCTTGAAACGGCTATCGCTAAGGCTGCCGCTACGGGCAACAAGGCTGACTTGAAGCGACTGCGAAAGGAACTGACGGACACGAAAAGGCAGATAAGGGAAATTGAGTCGGCTACACAGCAGGTAGAACATGTGCTTCGTAATCTTGACAAGGCAACCCCTCGTGAGTTGAATAAGTCTTTACAAACGCTGACCAAGCAGCTTGACTATATCGAGAGAGGTAGCGAGGCTTGGAAGGCGCATGTGGAGAAGATACGGCGTGTCAAGGCTGAATTGAAGTCTGTCAATGATGAGATGCGGAACACGGAAGGCTTCTGGTCCCGCTTCAACCGAAAACTCAATGATTGGCAGACGTCTATCATGGCGGGTATCGCTGCACTTTCGGGACTGGTGCTTGCTGGGCGCAATGCTGTGAAGGCTTTTGCCGAGATGGAGGAAGAGCTTGCCAATACCCGCAAATATACGGGGATGACTGAGGAGAAGGTGACGGAGCTGAACGAGGCGTTCAAGAAGATGGACACGCGTACTTCCCGTGAACAACTCAATGAACTGGCACAGGAAGCGGGACGACTGGGTAAGAACACGCTCGAAGATGTGAAGGGATATGTGGAGGCTGCTGACATCATCAATGTGGCGCTGGTTGACCTCGGTGAGGGGGCCACTCAGACGATTGCCAAGCTGACGGACATCTTCGGGGTGTCAGAGCTGATGGGGACACGCGATGCGATGCTGGCAGTGGGTTCTACGGTGAATGTGCTGTCACAGAACTGTACGGCATCAAAGCCTTATCTGGTGCAATTCGCTCAGCGTATGGCTGGTGTGGGTGCTCAGGCTGACCTTACGATTCCTCAGCTCCTGGCCTTCGGTGCTACGCTGGATGCCAATGGTCAGAAGGTGGAGATGTCGGCTTCGGCTATCGGTAAGCTTA
>Ga0256405_10012953_pt1 | contig 10149 bp, 8 predicted proteins | sample RumenRJG_02DNA_FD_189096 | JGI IMG/M metagenome (GOLD analysis project Ga0256405, IMG submission 189096) | Bovine rumen microbial communities from Lethbridge, Alberta, Canada - RJG_02 | ecosystem: Host-associated > Mammals > Digestive system > Stomach > Rumen | place: Canada: Alberta | collected... | reverse complement strand
CTGCACAACATCCCCGAGGGCATGGCCGTGGGCGTGGTGTACGCCGCGCGGCTCGGCGGGCAGCGGGGCGTGACGGCGCTGGGGGCGCTGTCCCTGGCGCTGGGCATCGCCCTGCAAAACCTGCCCGAGGGCGCCATCATCTCCCTGCCCCTCCGGGCGCGGGGCATGTGCCGGGGCCGGGCGTTTCTGTGCGGGGCGCTGTCCGGGGCGGTGGAGCCCTTAGGCGCGGCGCTGATGCTGGCGCTGGCCCCGTTCCTCTCCCCCGCCATGCCCTGGCTGCTGGGCTTCGCCGCCGGGGCCATGATCTACGTGGTGGTGGCCGAGCTGATCCCCGAGCTGTCCGCGCCAGAGGGCCGCACCTCCGGTCCCCTCCTCTTCGCCGCCGGCTTCACGGTGATGATGGCCATGGACGTGGCGCTGGGGTGATTCAGGGAGTAGGGAGTAGGGAGTAGGGAGTAGGCAGTAGGGAGTAGGGGAGTTACGGCACAGCCTCTGATTTCTATTGAAACCATCGCGTTTTCGGAGGGTTCTGGGGATGCTTGACGTTCTTCTTACCATCAGAACGCCGTTCATTTGCCGTTCTCCCCTACTCCCTACTCCCTACTCCCTACTCCCTACTCCCTAATTTCCTTCCCCGCAATGTCCATAAAAAAGCGTTGACAAGGGATAGGGCATCATGTAGAATAATTACAATAGGATAAGTTTATGCATTTGAGGGGAGGGCGGCGCCATGCGAAACGTCAGGCGAAAGCTCGGGTCACAGGCTGGGGCGTCCATCACCTTCGCGCTTTTGCTGTTTCTGGTGTGCGCCGTCATCAGCTCCGTGGTCATCGTCGCCGCCACCGCCGCCGGCGGACGCCTGAGCAAGCTGGCCGAAATGGACCAGCGCTACTACGCCGTCACCTCCGCGGCAGAGCTATTGAAGCACGAGATCGACGGCAAGACCGTGATCGTGACCCCGGGCAAGGATGCCGAGGGCAATCCAGTCTATACCGCGAGATACAAGGATGCCGACGCGGACGCCGAAGATATCCTCGCCGACGCCTCCACGCGGCTGGTGAGCGGCAGCACAGAAGCGCAGACGTTCGCGCTCACCGCTACGGGGATCGCCGACGCGGCGCTCGACTGCACCATCGCCGAGACCGTCGGCGCCGACAGGCTGCTGACCTTCGACATCAGCAACACCGGCGGCGCGGCGGGCTCGATCTACCGGCTGCGGCTGGTGTTCGCGCCCAACATCCGGACCTCCGCGCCCGACGCGGAGGGCAACGTGAAGACCACGCTGACCTGGAGCTTCCAGAGCCTCAAAAAGACGCGGGGGGGTGTGACGTCGTGACCGGGAAGCGCTGGCTGAAAAAGCTCAAGAGCCGCGCCGGGGAATCCATCGCCGAGACCCTGGTGGCGCTGCTGATCTCCGCGCTGGCGCTGCTGATGCTGGCCGGGGCGGTGTCCTCCGCGGCGCGGGTGGTCACCGGCAGCAGCAACAAGCTGAAGGAGTACTATGCCGCCGACAGGAACCTGGCGACCTACGAAACGGCCAAGGGCACTGTGACGATCACCGTAAAACCAACGGTTTCTACCGATGCGCCTACTCCATTATTTGAAAAAGTAGTGAACTATTACGAGAACGCGACCCTTGGCTCGACCAAGGTGGTCGCCTACTCCAAGGACTGACAGCCCGGAGATTAAAGTCATGAAGCGAGAGAGCAAGCTCAAAAGCCGGTCCGGCTTCACCCTGGCGGAGACCCTGCTGGCGATACTGATACTGCTGCTGGTGTCCTCCATCGTCGCCCAGGGCATCCCCGTGGCCCGGAACGTCTACAACCGGGTGGTGCTGGGGGCCAACGCCCAGGTGCTGCTGTCCACCACCGTCACCGCCCTGCGGGACGAGCTGGGGACGGCGTGGGACGTGACCGCGGGGACCGACAACAAATCGTTGACCTATTTCAGCGCCGACATCGGCTCCAGATCGAAGCTGTGGGTGGATGCCACAACCAATACCATACAGATCCAGGAATACGTCGCCACCGACGGGCTGAATACGGAAACAGCCTCCGTCGGCAGCGCTCACGCGCTGGTGTCTGAAAAGGCCGCCACGCGGGAGCTGCGCGTCACCTACAGCACCGCGAAATGCGAGAACGGTGTGGTGACCATCGGCGGCCTCGGCGTCTACCGCGATACGGGCGAGGGACCGCTGGCCACGCTGGGCGACGGCGACGCGGGCGACCTGGTCATCCGCCCGGTGTCCATCCATGCAGAGGCGACGACGCCTCCCGCCGGGCCATGAGGGTGAGATATATGAATAAGAAACGCAACAACCTCGGCTTTACCCTGGCTGAGCTGCTGATCGTGGTGGCCATCATCACGGTGCTGGGCGGCGTCAGCTTTATTGCCGTGCAGAATTATCAGCGGGACATGGCCCTGCTGGAGCGCGACGCCATCGCCAAGGAGATCTTCATCGCCGCGCAAAACCACCTGACCATGGCGGACAGCCAGGGCTACATGGGCGTGGAGATGGATAAGCCAGAGTATGAAACGACAATCAAGCGTTCCGAGGAGACGATCAAGGTCTATGTCGCCGCCTATGGCGGGACCATGACCGACCCGCTGGACGTGATGCTCCCCTTCGGAGCCATCGACGAGACCGTGCGAGCCGGAGGGCGGTACGTCATCCGCTACCAGACCAACCCCGCCCGGGTGCTCGACGTGTTCTACTGGACCCCCGGAACCTCCCGCTTCGACGGCACCGCCAGCTACGACGCGAAAATGCTCGCCCTCGGCGCGGAGAGCGCCCGCAACAACCGCAAAAACAACAAGCCCATCATCGGCTGGTACGGCGGCGAGGGCGTGGAGGCCGGCGGCGAGTACAGGATCGTCGCGCCAAAGCTCGAGGTCGTCAACGCCGAGACGCTGTATGTGAAGATAACCGACACCAACAGCGATTATACGGATACTGAAACGGCCAATGCCCTTGCCCGGATGAAGCTCATCATAAAGGGTGTGACCAGCAACGCCATGATGAGCGTTTCGCTGAACAGCAGCGACATCAACACAAGGCTCGAATACGACAATGTCAATAAAGTCTATACATATGTGCTGGATGATATAACCAAGGCGAGTACGCACTTCGCCGACCTTGTCTCTGAAACCGATTCCGCCTTCCTCCCCGGCGAGGACATTGTGATACAGGCGGTGGCCTACAGCAACGAGCGGCTGTCCAACATCGCCTACAGCGCGGAGTACACCACCAACAGCCTGTTCGGGGACCTGGAGGAGGTCAAGACCACTGGCGAGGGCGGCACGGAGACCGTGATCCACACCGCCATGATCGGCAACATGCGGCACCTCGAGAATCTGGACCCGTCCGTGTCCAACCTGGACAATCTGAAGGAGACGGATTCGCTCCAGCCGAAGAACATCCTGAAGATCGCCGCCGCGCAGCAGCTCGTCGATCTGGCCGCGCCCGCCGACCCCAGCGCTGCCGACGCGAAGGACCTGAGCTGGGCGGGCTTCAAGACCGCCACGGGCGGCACAAAGGTTTTCGAGTATAAGGATACCGCCGGCGCGGAGAGCTTCCATCCCGTCACCCCCGGCTATGCCCTGGACTATCAGGGACAGGGGCACAGCATCGAGGGGATCAGCGTGAACGTCACCGGGGACGCGGGCCTCTTCGGCGCGCTGTCAGAGGGCAGCTCCGTTTCCGACCTGGCCCTTATCGACTTTGACATCGCGGGCACGAACGTCGGCGCGCTGGCGGGGTCGATGACCGGTACCGCCGTGACCAACGTCGTGGCCTACAACACCGCGGCCTACAACACCGCGGCCGGGCCGACGGCCACCGTCACCGGCACGGGAGACGTCGGCGGGCTCGTTGGGACCATGTCCGGCGGCAGCGTCGAAAAGAGCGCGGCGGCGCTGGTGGTTCAAAGCACCGGCGGGAACGCGGGCGGGCTGATCGGCTCCGCAAGCGACAGCGCGACGGTGACGGCCAGCTACGCGGGCGGGCACACCAACAAGGGCGCCTATTACAACGACGACAAGACCCCCATCTACAACGTCACCGCAACCGGGAGCGCGGGCGGGCTGATCGGCTCCGCGGGCAACGCCGCCATCACCTACAGCTATTCCACCTGCTCCGCCACCGGCGCGACGGCGGGCGGTCTGGCGGGCACGGCGGCAGGGGATATCGAAAAGTGCTACGCCGCGGGCCTGGTGTCGGCCAGCACAGAGGACGGCAAGCAGGGCGCGTTCGCGGGTACATATTCGGGCACGGCCACCGGCTGCCTGTACTATGAGATCGTCAACGAGGCGCTGAAGGCCGTCGATGACGGCGCGCGCGAGGGTATCACGGCGCTGGACGCCGACGTGACCAGCTATAACGCCTTCGTCGGAAAACCCGATGACTGGCAGACCGCCGCGGCCTACGACAAGGAAGCGCTGGACAAGCTGTTCGGAACGGACAAGTACAGCCTGCAAACCGTAAGCCAGCTGGGCGCGACGCTCAAAGCGTCCGATGACGACACGACGGATTATTTCGTCTCCGTCCACCACGGCGACTGGCCCGCGCCGGAGACGCTGGTCATCAACGATTGAGCATATACACCGCTTGAATGGAAACCGGGTGATTGACATTGACAATGACAACAGGGAATAAGGAGAAGAAGAAGGGCGGCTACCTGCGGCTGGGCGACCTGCTGATCTCGGCGGGTCTGATCACGGAGGCGCAGCTGGAGGAGGGCCTGCGGCTGCAAAAGGGCACGGGCAAGCGCCTGGGCACCGTATTGCAGGAAAACGGCTTCATCACCGAGAGCGAGCTGATCGAGGCCCTGCAGATGCAGCTGGGCATCGAGTTCATCGATCTGAGCAAGGTGAACATCCCCACGGAGCTGGTACAGGTGGTGCCGAAGAACATCGCCAAGCAGTACCAGGTGGTGCCGGTGCGGATGGCCCGCGACGAGCTCTACATCGCCATGGCCGACCCGCTGAACTTCTACGCCATCGAGGAGGTCCGCAAGGCGGCGAAGAAGAAGGTCATCCCGATGGTGGCCATGTCGGCGGCGGTGGACCGCGCCATACAGGTGCTCTACGGCAACGAGGGCGCGGCCAAGGCCATCGAGGAGATGAAGCGCGAGGCCGCCGCCGGGGGCGAGACCACCGCCGCGGTGGACGCTGCCTTCTCCGGCAACCAGGTGGGCGAGGATTCCATGAACCAGGCCCCCGCCATCCGCCTGGTGAACGCCATCATCGAGCGCGCCGTCACCGAGCGGGCGTCGGATATCCACATGGAGCCCCGGGAGACCGAGTTCTCCATCCGCATGCGCATCGACGGCCTGCTGCGCGACATACTGACCGTGCCCCGCGAGCTCCAGGCGGCGGTCATCAGCCGCATCAAGGTCATGAGCGGTCTGGATATCACCGAGCGCCGCGTGCCCCAGGACGGCCGCTTCAACGTCAGGGTGCGGGACAAGGACATCGACCTGCGCGTATCCACCCTGCCCACCGTGTACGGCGAGAAGATCGTGGCCCGCCTGCTGGACAAGTCCGGCATGCGCCTGAGCCGGGACAGCATCGGCCTCACCGGCGACGACATGGCCAAGTACGAGCGGCTCATCCGCATCAAGAACGGCGTGATCCTGGTGGTGGGCCCCACCGGCTCCGGTAAATCCACCACCATGTACACCATGATCGGCGATATGAACACCCGCGAGGTCAACCTGGTCACCCTGGAGGACCCCGTGGAGTACAACATCGACGGCGTGAACCAGGTGCAGATCAACGAGAAGATCGGCATGACCTTCGCCAGCGGCCTGCGCTCCATACTGCGCCAGGACCCGGACATCATCGCCGTGGGCGAGATCCGCGACGGCGAGACCGCCGAGATCGCCATGCGCTCGGCCATCACCGGCCACGTGGTGCTCTCCACCATCCACACCTCCGACGCCCTCGGCACCGTGGAGCGCCTGGTGGACATGGGCGTGGAGCCCTATCTGGTGGCCAGCGCCTTGAAGGGCGTGCTGTCCCAGCGCCTGGTGCGCCGCATCTGCCCCAACTGCCGCCAGGCCTACGAGCCCTCCGAGGACGAGCAGCGCGACCTGGGCCTGACCCCCAGGCCGGGCCGGACCTTCTACCGCGGCACGGGCTGCCCCGAGTGCTTCGATACCGGCTACCGCGGCCGCACCGCCGTGTTCGAGATCTTTTCCCTTCCCGTCCAGGTGCGCCGCATGGTCGCCAGGGGCGCGGTCCGCGAGGAGATCGAGACCCTGCTCAAGGCTCCCGACAGCGGCTTCGTGTCCCTCAAGGACAACGCCATCAAGCTGGTCGAGGAGGGCAAGACCACCTCGGAAGAGGTGCTGCGCGTGATCTACGAGGATATTTAGGGAGTAGGCAGTAGGGAGTAGGGAGTAGGGGGAGTTACGGCACGGCCTCTGATTTCTATTGAAAACCCGCGTTTTCGGTGGGTTCCGGGGGATGCTTGATGTTTTTCATTCCATTAGAACACCGTTCATTTGCCGTTCTCCCCTACTCCCTACTGCCTACTCCCTACTCCCTACTCCCTATCGCAGAGCTGAACTGTTACGATCTACAACACACGACAGGAGGAACGCTCCCATGATGACGATCGAGGAAATGGTGGTCAAGGCGCGTCAGGACGGCGCTTCGGACATCCATCTGATCTGCAATCTGCCGCCCAAATACCGCAAGGACGGCCAGGTGGAGGACATGGGCCCCGAAAAGCTGACTGCGGACGACTGCATCAGCATCGCCAAGGTGCTGTCGGGCACGCCCGCGGCCTACGCGGAGTACGAGCGCACGGGCGAGCTGGACGCGGCGGAGACCTTCGCGGGAAACCGCTGCCGCATCCACATCTTCCGCCAGCAGGGCGTGCCCTCGGTGGCGCTGCGCCTGCTGTCGGACCGCATTCCGAAGCTGGACACCCTGGGCCTGCCCCCGGCGGCGCTGAAGCTGCCGGACCTGCACAAGGGCATCGTGCTGGTCACCGGCGAGACCGGCTCCGGCAAGTCCACCTCCCTGGCCGCGCTGCTGGATTACATCAACCACACCCGCAAGGCCCACATCGTCACCCTTGAGGACCCGGTGGAGTACATCTACACCCCCGACAAGTGCGCCATCAACCAGCGCGAGGTGGGCAAGGATACCATGAGCTTCGCCAGCGGCCTGCGCGCCTCCCTGCGCGAGGACCCCAACGTGATACTCATCGGCGAGATGCGCGACCGCGAGACCATCGAGACCGCCATCACCGCCGCCGAGACGGGCCACCTGGTGTTCGGCACGCTGCACACCGGCTCCGCCTCCGACGCCGTGGACCGCATCGTCCAGGTGTTCCCCGAGGGCATGCAGACCCAGATCCGCCTCCAGCTCTCAATGGTGCTCCAGGCCGTGCTGACCCAGCAGCTGGTGCCCAAAAAGACCGGCGGCCGCACGCTGGCGGTGGAGATGATGGTGGTCACCGACGCCATCCGCAACCTGATCCGCAACGGCAACACCCCCCAGATCGCCAACGCCATCGCCACCAGCGCCGCCATCGGCGGCCAGACCATGGACCAGGCCCTGGTCCGCCTCGTCCGCGCCAACCAGATCACCCGCGAGGTGGCCCTCCGCTTCGCCCACGAGACGGATTACGTGAAGAAAAACGTCTGAACCGGGACGGGAAGGGAGAATCAGGAATCAGGAATTGATAGCGGCTGCCGCGCACACTGCTGGGGCGGCCAATGACCGCCCGTCCAATACCGACGCGATATGTATAACCTGGCGGGCGGCGCATCGCCGCCCCTACGCAGCCAAGCTATTTCAATTCCTAATTCCTAATTCAACCGCTCCCCATTTCCATCATTTATCCAACCGAGGAGATAAGCAATGCCCACGTATAAGTATTCCGCGATGTCGCGGGACGGGAAGAAGGTCTCGGGCGTCATGGAGGGCTTCAACGAGCTGGACGCCGTGGCGAAGATCAAAGAGACCTACTCCATCGTGCTGCAGATCAGCGAGGTGAAGGAGCAGGGCAAGGCCGCGCAGTTTTTGAGCCTGGACATCGGCGGCAACAAGCTCAACGACAAGGCCTTCACGCTGATGTGCAGCCAGTTTTCCGTCATCCTGAAGGCGGGCATCCCCATCCGCCGCACGGTGGAGCTGATCGCGGAGAAGATGACCGACAAGCCCCTGAAGCGCATCCTGGAGCAGGTGGCCAAGGACGTGGAGGCGGGCCGCTCGCTGTCGGCCAGCTTCGCCGAGCGTGGGCGGAAGATGCTGCCCGTCACGTTCCTGGAGACCATCTATGCCGGCGAGGAGGCCGGCAACCTGGACACCGCCTTCGACTCCGTCAGCAAGCACTACACCAAGCAGAGCAAGATGAAGGGCAAGGTCCGGGGCGCGATGATCTACCCGCTGTTCGTGCTGATCGTGGCCATCGTGGTGGTCATCGTGCTGATGGTGAAGGTGGTGCCCACCTTCACCGCCATCTTCGACTCCTACGAGGCCGAGCTGCCCCTGCCCACCCAGCTGCTCATCGGCATGTCCAACTTCTTCAGGCGGTACTGGCTGGTCATCGTGGGCATCGGCGCGGGGCTGGGGCTGTTCTACAAGCTCTACGGCAACACGGAATCCGGGCGGATGAACCTGGCGAAGCTGCAACTGAAGCTGCCTGTGCTGGGCAACATCGGCAACCTCAACGGGGCCAGCCAGTTCGCCAACACCATGGCGATGATGCTCAACGCAGGCCTGCCCATGACCAAGTCCGTCACCATCACCAGCCGCGTCATGACCAACTACTTCTTCTCCACCCAGATCGGCAAGATCACCGCCAGGCTGGAGGAGGGCCAGACCCTGGGCAAGAGCCTGCGGGACGCCGCCTGCATGCCCGACATCATGGTGGACATGACCGCGGTCGGCGAGGAGAGCGGCGAGCTGGCCCAGACCCTCACCATGACCGCCGAGTATTACGACGCCGAGCTGGAGCAGGCCACCGCCGACGCCCTGGCCAAGCTGGAGCCCACCATACTGGTGTTCCTGGCGGGCTTCGCCGGATTCATCGTCATCGCCATCTATATGGCCATGTTCGGCATGTACGCCGCGATGTAGAATTATGAGAAGAAAGCTGTTTGACGGCCGCGGCGGCATCAACCGCCTGGTGGCCGTGCTGCTGGCGCTGATCGTCGTGATGCTGGCGGTCATCGCCGTGCCCGCCTGGAAGGTGTTTCGCTATCGCTCGGAAAAGACCGGCTGCGAGCAGGCCATGAAGTCCGCCCGCGACGGGCTCATCATCGAATTCCTCTCCCGCTGGGACGCCGGTTCGGTGGAACAGGCCATGGTCACGCTGGACGAGGTGCTGCCCGCCCGGGCCAACATCTGCCCCGCCGGGGGCACCGTCTACCTGGTGCGGGGGGACAACGACATCTTCGAGCCGGTGTGCGGCAAGCACAACGACGACAAGAAGCTCCGCGTCCGCCTGAACGCCTCCCGGGCGCTGGACCTGCTCCGGGACGGCCTGCGCTACGCCCGCCGGGTGAGCCCCGACGGGGAGCCCGAGACCGTGGACATCGAACTGAACGGCGACACCCTGACCTGTACCCGCGTGCCAGAGGTCTCCGATCTGCGCCGCGGCACCGGCACCACCAACGGCTTCGAGGGCATCGTCGCCCTCTACGGCCTCGCCGGGGACGGCAGCTTCGACGCCATGGGCCGGAAGGCCGGGGAGATCGTCTACTTCGTCTACGCCGACGAAAACTACGCCGCCATCTGGCGGGCCGACGACGGCTGGACGGGGGATGCGTATGCGTAAATTGTCGGGCATGGCCCGGCAATTTACAGGCATTAGGGATCAGGCATCAGGCATCAGTCGGAGCTGCGGCACTGCCGTGGGCTTTCTGGCAAAGATAATTAGGAATTGGGAATTAGGAATTAATAGCGGCTGCCGCGCACCCCGTAGGGGCGGCCAATGGCCGCCCGCCATACGCCAAAGCAAAACGTATAACCTTGCGAGCGGCGCAACGCCGCCTCTACGCAGCCAGGCTATTTCAATTCCTAATTCCTAATTCCTATAGCAATCCCCAGAAATGTCACCACCGCCACCTTGACAAAAGTGGTATAACAAAGGTAGAGGTGAACGGCAATGTTACACAACGAAGCGAGAGA
>Ga0256405_10012952_pt1 | contig 10149 bp, 8 predicted proteins | sample RumenRJG_02DNA_FD_189096 | JGI IMG/M metagenome (GOLD analysis project Ga0256405, IMG submission 189096) | Bovine rumen microbial communities from Lethbridge, Alberta, Canada - RJG_02 | ecosystem: Host-associated > Mammals > Digestive system > Stomach > Rumen | place: Canada: Alberta | collected... | reverse complement strand
TATACATGGTAGCAATACCATGAGCCTCAGAGGAACATCTTGCCTAGGGACGTCTCTGAGGCTCTCCTTCTGTCTTTTTATGACAGTATATCGAGCAGCCCAGAGACAGGCAAGCAGAGCTAAAAAAATGTCAATTCAAGAAGTCAGCAACACTTGACATTGGGTTTAAAAGTAAACTATAATAAATAATACAAATAATACAATTAAAACAAATAGTATTTAATAGAGAGGAAAGGCTGAATATATGTGGACGGATGAGATGTTTCAAGTAAAAAAACCGGTCATCGCACTGCTGCATTTGAGGGCTCTTCCGGGCGACCCGCTTTATGACGACGAGGCGGGTATGCAGTATGTCATCAAAATGGCGGGGGAAGAGCTGGATAGTCTTCAGGACGGAGGTGTGGACGGGATCCTCATTTCAAATGAATTCAGCCTGCCGTATCAGAAGAAAGTCAGTTATATCACCGTAGCCGCCATGGCAAGGATCATAGGGGCGCTGGAGCATAAGTTCCGGGTCCCTTACGGCGTGAATATTGCCTATAACCCGATGGAGGCGCTGGAACTGGCGGTCGCAACGGAGGCAAAGTTCATCCGGGCCGCTTTTACAGGGGCCTATATGGGAGAGAGCGGCCTGGTCGATACCGATATCGCGGAAGTTATCCGCCGCCGGAAACAGCTCAATGCGGAACACGTCAGGATGCTCTATAAAGTAAATCCGGAATCGGACGCTTATCTGGCTCCCAGAGATCTTCAGACGATCACAAAATCGATCGTGTTCCATTGTTTCCCGGACGGGCTCTGCGTTTCCGGATCCGGCGCCGGAAAAGAGACGAACGCGGACACGATGACCGTCGTAAAAGAAGCTGCGGGAGAGGTGCCGATCTTCTGCAATACCGGATGCAATCATCAGAATGTGATCGAGAAACTGGAAGTGTCTGACGGATTGTGTGTCGGAACTGCATTTAAAAAGGATGGAAAATTCGCCAATTACGTGGATAAAGACCGGGTGATCGATTTCATGAATAAGGTCAGGGAGTACAGAAACAGGCTCTGAGAACCGGGCGGGTCAGGACAGCAGGTGAAGAATCATGCGGGAAAACGCATATTATCTGGGAATTGATATCGGCACTTTCAGCAGCAAGGGTGTGATCGTCGATCATACCGGGGCGATCGTGTGCGAAAACAGTGTGCCCCACGGAATGGAGAATCCGCAGCCGAAATATTATGAACACGATGCGGAAGCAGTCTGGTGGCATGACTTCTGTTATCTGTCCGGAAGCCTTCTGGAAAGATCCGGGATCCGGGCGGATCAGATCGCCGCAGTCGGAGCCAGTACGCTCGGCTGCGACTGTCTGCCGGTCGACGAACAGTGCAGGCCGCTGCGCAAGGCTATTCTGTATGGAATCGACGCAAGAGCTGATAAAGAGATCCGTTATCTGACGGAATTATATGGGGATGAAACGGTCCGCCGGTATTTCGGGCGGCCGATCGCCACAGGGGACATTGCGGCAAAGATCCTCTGGATCAAAAACAATGAACCGGAGATCTATGAAAAAACCTCTAAATTCCTCACGGGCGCATCTTATATCGGAGCAAAACTGACCGGGAACTACTGTATTGACCGGTATCTTGCCTGCGCTTCTTTTCAGCCGATGTATGACATGAACGGGGAGATCCGTACGGATATGTGCCGGGAGATCTGCCGTCCGGACCAGCTCGCGGAAGCGAAGACCGTAACGGATATCATCGGAACGATTACGGAGGAAGCCGCGTCACAGACCGGACTTGCAGCCGGTACACCGGTCATTACGGGGACAGGGGATTCCTGTGCGGAGGCGATCAGTTCCGGTGTGGTCAGGACCGGTACGGCAATGCTGCAGTTTGGTTCTACCCTGTTTCTGAATCTCTGTACGGACAGGCTGATCCGGGACGACCGCGTGAAAGGAACCATTTTCACCATTCCCGGTTCCTATACGGTCTCTGCCGGGACCAATACGGCAGGAACGTTGACCAACTGGTACCGCGATGCCCTGCATCAGGATCTGCTGGCTGTGGAAAAGAACGGCGGCAGGAATGCTTTTGAAGCGATGGCTGAAGAGGCCGGGAAGATCGCCCCGGGAAGCGGCGGGCTGTATACGCTTCCGTTTTTTGCCGGTGAGAGAAGCCCGATCAATGATCCGTTGGCAAAAGGAGTGATCTTCGGACTGAATCTTTCTCATTCGCGGGCTCATCTGTACAGATCGGCGCTGGAAGGCATCGGATACTGTGCCGCCAGGATCATGGACGTCCTTCGGGAACACGAGGTGTTTCCTTCCAGGATCATGGCAGTCGGCGGAGGGGCAAAGAATCTGGTCTGGATGCAGATCATAGCCGATATGCTTGGCGAAACTCTGTATATCCCGGAGATCACGGTCGGCGCGTCGTACGGGGATGCGCTGATGGCCATGATCGGTGCCGGTGCCCTGGGCGGATTCCGGGATCTTGAGAAGATCATCCGGATCGGCCGTGAAGTATACCCGGATATGGAAAACCACAGAGAATACCGGAAGCATCAGGAGATTTTCTGGGCATTGTATGAGAGTACGAAGGACCTGATGCATGCGGGTGCTTCTGATCAGAACTGACAGGAGGTGATAGGAATATGCTGGAACAGTATGTTCCCGGAGGAAGACTGGGGAGTGTCTGGAAAGTTATAAATACGGTGATCAGGATCATTCTGGTCGTCGGGGGGATCGCATCCGCGGTTTTCCTGAGCATGATGTTTATTAACGTTATTCTGCGTTACGTTTTTTCAAGACCGGTCTTCTGGTTTGATGAGGCTATCGTCGCGCTCCTGGTCTGGTATTCGGCACTGGGAACGGTCGTCTGCTACTGGACGAGCGAGCATGCGGTGATCAACTTTTTCATCCAGTATTTTAAAAAGCCGTTCAAGGTCTTCTTCATGTTCATTCCGCATGTGCTGGTGTTTATTACTTCATTCCTTTTTGTCATCGGCGGAAGACAGCTGTTTGCCATGCAGATCAAACAGCTTCCGCAGGGAGGCATCCCGTTCTCGAGGGCATATTACAGTGCCCTGCCGATGATCGTGATGGGCGTTATGCTGATCATCCTTTCTGCGTACAGGATCGTGGAATACATCTGTACCCCGAAGGAAGTATTTCTTCAGAGGTTCCAGAAATTACAGGATGAAGGAGGGATGATCATTGAGTAGCTCTGCTTTTGTATGGATATTCTTTATTCTGTTTATCGTCATGATCCTGCTGGAAGTACCGATCGGTACGGCCATGCTTGTCAGCAGCATGCTTTATATCATCCAGAACGGACAGAGCTTTGTCATGTTCGCCCAGAAGACGGCGTCTTCCTTTTCAAGCATGTCGCTGCTGGCAGTCCCCGCATTTATTTTTGTCGGTTCGGCGATGAATGAGATCGGTTTCAGCGACCGTATTTTCGGGATCGCTGAGAAATCGATCGGTCATATTCCCGGTGGCCTGGGGCACGCGAACGTCCTGGCAAGCATGATCTTTGCCGGAATGAGCGGATCCGCCATGGCAGACGCCGGCGGCCTCGGCGCGATCGAGATCAAGGCCATGGATGAAGCGGGTTATGACAAGCGTTTTTCAGTCGCGATCACAGCGGCTTCCTCAGGGATCGGCCCGATCATTCCGCCGAGCATCAATCTGGTCATCTGGGGATTCCTTGCCAGCGCTTCTACTGTAAAGCTGTTTCTTGCGGGGATCCTTCCCGGAATTCTGATGGGACTCTGTTTAATGGCTTTTATTTACGTTGACGTCAGATTCCTTGGAATTAAAGCACCCATTACGAAACGCGCAACTTTTAAGGAATTCCTGCACGCGCTCTGGAGAGGACTTCCGGCATTATGCGCGCCGGCCATTCTTCTGATCGGGATCAGCAGCGGCGTGTTTACGGCAACGGAAACGGGTGCGGTAGCCTGCGCCTATATTGTGCTTCTGGGTCTGGCTTACCGGAGACTGAGCTTTAAGAAAATGCTGACGATCCTGAAGAACACCATGACGACGACCGCGCTGACCATGTGGCTTTGCGCGACAGGCTCAGTATTCAACTGGATGATCATCAACAGCGGATTAACAAAGACCCTTTCCGACATGCTTCTTAGTTTAAACAACCGGGTGGCCGTCCTTCTGGTCATGAACGTGATCCTTCTGTTCATGGGGTGTTTTATGGGATCTCTGCCGGTCCTGATCATGATGGCGCCGGTCCTGCTGAATATTGCGGATGCTTTCGGGATCAGCTATATCACGATGGGCGTGATCGCGGTATTGAACCTGACGATCGGGGGAATCACGCCGCCCATGGCCCCGTCGCTGTTTGTGGCTGCTAAAGTAGCGGGTATTCCCTTCAGTGACTGTGTCCCTGAGACGTTGAAGATGATCATTCCTCTGGTAGCGGCGCTGCTGCTGGTGACTTTTATCCCGGGCGTAACGTTGTTTATTCCTTCCATTCTCGGTTAAGGAGAGATATTTCATGCGGCAGGAGAGCATCGCGGAACAATTTGCGGTAATGAATAACGCCTATGCGCATTATCCGTTTTCCTATTTTCTCAGCAGCATGAGAAAACTGGGACTGAACCAGATCGATTTCTGGTGCGGGGCCCCTCACTTTTATGCCGCTGAAGCAACGCCGTCGAAGGTTGCCGGACTGCGGAATGAGATCATGGGGAGCGGAATGGCGGTCGTTTCTTACACGCCTGAGATGATCCCTTATCCCTATGATATTGCGGCAGCAGAGCCGAAGCTCAGGATGCGGACACGTGATTATCTCTGCACTCACATTGAGATCGCGAACGAGCTTCAGGCGCCGTATATGTTGATCCCGGCGGGGAAAGGGCTGATGGACTGCCAGCGTGAAACCAATATGGAAGCCATGTGCGAAATGCTGGGAGATCTGGCCGGTTATGCGAAAACGGGCCGGACTCAGCTGGTACTGGAGCATCTGACAACAAACAGTTCACCGCTCGTCAATACTTCTGAAGACCTTGCGGAAGTACTCCGCAGGGTCGGCGCGGAAAATCTGCACTGTGTTCTGGATCTTGGACAGATGAGTGTTTTCGGGGAGACAGTGAGCGCGTTTTTCGACCGGCTGCCGGATCATATCCGGGTGATCCACATGATGGACGGACTGCCGTCCGCGCATCTTTCGTTTGGAGACGGTATTCTGCCGCTGGAAAAGTATTACGACGAGATCCTGGATTTCGGATATCAGGGAAAGATCGTGCTGGAGATCAATGACAGGCGGTATCTGCCGGATCCTCACGCGGCGCTGAAGCAGTGTATCGACCGGATCAGGCTTTGGGAGGACCGGCCATGAAACAGGAGATACTGCAGGACCGGTTCGCGGTAATGAATAATCTGTGGCAGAAGTATTCCCTGTTTTATGCACTCCGAAGCATTCGCGCCGCAGGCTTCTCCAAAGTCGATCTCTGGGCGGGTGAACCTCATCTGTTCATTCCGGACTGCAGTTATGCCGGGCTGAAGACCGTCAGACGGTTTGCGGCGTCTCTGGGCCTGACTTTCAGCTGTCTGACACCCGAAATGAACGGTTATCCGCTAAGCGCTGCCATCTCTGACATGGGCATGCGCGAACGGGCTTTTCAATACGGAAAAAAATGTATCGATGCAGCGGAAGCGCTTGAGGCCGGGCATGTCCTGTTTGCCCCCGGATGGCGTTATGAAACTGACGACAGAAGGGAAAGCATTCATAGGACGGCGGAATTCCTGCTGGAGATGGCGGATTATGCGGAACATAAAGGCGTATTGATCGAGACACAGCACCTGACGCCGTTCAGTTCCAACCTGGTCAATACGATCGACGATCTGCAGGAGCTTGCGGATTTTTTGGATGACAGGATCGGATTTGTCGCAGATACGAGCATTCTCTGCGGACAGGGAGAAAAGATCGAAGATTATCTGAATGCATTCGGAAACAGGATCAGGCATATTCATCTGACAGACGGGAAAGACGGGTCGCTTCACATCATTCCGGGAGAGGGAACGGTTCCATTGAAAGAAATCGTGGAGACCTGTCCGGCCGGGACGGACAGAATTGCCGAAGGATGGTTCCATACGCTGGAGATCAATGCGGTCCCCTGTCTTTCCGAACCGGAAACAAGTATTCAAAAGACGTATCACTGGCTGCAGGCTATAGATGCCAGATAACAGATACCGACAACAACATTATTCAAAGGAGGCAGAGATGAAAAAGAGATTACTAGCAGTATGTATGGCAGCAGCGATGGTGGCGGCATCCATAGCAGGCTGTGCTGTTCAGAGTGCGGCTCCGGCTGCTGCTCCTGCAGAGAGCGCAGCAGAGCAGACGGCAGAAGCTCCTGCGGAAGCCGGCGGTGAGGAGATCATTATCAAACTTGGCGCATCTTCAGCGGTTACCGAACCGATCGGCGCAGCCGGACAGCGTTTCGTTGATTCCGTCAATGAGAAGCTGGCAGGCAGAGTCAAAGTCGAGTACTATCCCGGCGAACAGCTCGGCAACGCGACTGAAATGATCGAGAACATGATGGTTGACCTGCAGCAGGGCGTGATCTTCTCGATCGAGAACTATTCCACGATCGCGAAAGACCTGAACATCATGAGCATGGCTTTTGCTTTTGACAGCATCGACCATGTCTATGCATTCATGGAATCCGATCTTTCCGATAATATCTTCAATACTCTTGAAGACAACGGCATTCATGTAGTCAATTACCACTTCCAGAAAAACCCGAGAGCTATCTTTGCGAAGCACCCGATCCATACCGTCGACGATCTGGCCGGTGTGAAATTCCGTGTTCCGAACCTGGATATCTTCAAGAAGAATTTCTCGACCATGGGCGCTGTCCCGACGATCGTCGCATGGTCTGATTACACCATGGCCATGATGCAGGGTCTGGTCGATGCCGGTGAATGCTCTTATGAATCTATCGTAGCGCTTGATCTTTACAAGTACGCTCCTTACATCTCTCTTGTTGACTATGCTTATCCGCTGGAATCTCTGGCGCTGACCACGTCGGTCTGGAATAAGCTGAGCGATGAGGAGAAGGCGGTTATCGAAGAATGCGCTGAGGATGCGGCGGTATTCTTCTCTACCACTGTCAGGGAATCCTGGGAAGACGACATGAAGACCATCACGGACAGCGGCGCTGAATTCGTCGAATTTGATAAACAGACTTTCATTGACAAGATGGCTCCGCTGGCCGCTGAACTTGAGGCGGAAAACTATTGGGCGACTCCCGGCCTGTACGATTCCATTCAGGCACTTGAGCACTGATAGTAGTTCCGGACGCTTACACCGGAAAATAGCTGCTTAGTTAAGTACAAAAAGGATCAATAAGCAATAGACGGTTTGGGGCGAAAATAATTTGGAATTCATCGGTTTTCGCCCCGAATTGTAAAAAGCGTCTGATGCAGGAGGATATCGGAATGGGATACATGATAGGCGTTGACGTGGGCGGTACGTTTACTGACTTTTCAATCTTCCATCAGGAAACTGAAAAGCTGTTTCATTTCAAACACAGTTCCACTAACCAGGATTCTTCAATTGCGATCGTCGACGGGATCCTGAAAGTCCTGGAGATGGAAGGCGCAACGACAGCACAGGTGGTATATCTGGCACACGGGACGACCGTATCGACCAATGCGCTGATCGAAAAGACCGGGGCGAACGTCGGGCTGATCACGACGGAAGGATTTCACGACATTATGGACATCGGCCTTCAGAAACGGCCTTCCATGTATGACACACTGGAGCAGAAACCGCTTCCGCTGATTCAGAACGGAATGAACAAAGGTGTGCCTGAACGGATCCGCTATGACGGTTCTGTCCTAAAACCGCTTGATGAAGAAAAAGTCCGTGAGGTCGTCCGCCTGTTTAAGGAAAACGGCGTGAATTCCATTGCGGTAGCTACGTTATTCTCCTTTATCAATCCGGTCCATGAAGAACGGATCAAGGCGATCATCGGGGAGGAATACCCGGAAGCATACGTGACGGTGTCATCTGAACTGGTTCCCGAATTCCGCGAGTTTTCCCGCATGAGCACGACGGTCCTGAATTCCTATCTCGGCCCCATCATGGAAAAATACGTTCAGAATTTCCGGGATTCCGTAAAGGGGATCGGTGTGGAAGTCGAGCCTTATGTCACGCAGTCGAACGGCAGCATCATTACGATCCGGGATACGATCGAGTTTCCGATCAAGACGGCTGTTTCCGGGCCTTCCGCCGGCGTTATCGGCGCGGCGCATATCGGCAGACAGTGCGGAGCGGACAAGATCATCACCTTCGACATGGGCGGCACGAGCGCAGATATCAGCCTGATCGAAAATGCCCAGCCGCAGGTGTCCAACGAACGTCTGGTAGAAGGCTATCCGGCAAGGATCCCGATGGTCAATATCATTACCATCGGCGCCGGCGGCGGAAGTATCGCTTCCATCGATGAAGGCGGCGGCATGAAAGTCGGCCCCCGCAGCGCAGGCGCAACACCCGGTCCGGCCTGTTACGGGAGAGGCGGGACGAAACCGACGGTTACGGACGCCAATATCGTGCTGGGCAAGCTGAACCAGGAGAAGATCCTGGGCGGCAGGATGGACGTTTATCTGGATCTGGCCGAAAAGGCTATCCAGGAAAACATATGCGACAAGACGACACTGGACATGAAAAGAGCCGCAAACGGTATCATTTCTGTCGTCAATGCCAATATGATGCGCGCGATCCGCGTGGTTTCCGTAGAAAAGGGATACGACGTCCGTGAGTTCACGCTGATGGCATTCGGCGGGGCGGGTCCGCTGCATGCATGCGAAGTCTCGCAGGAACTCGGGATCAGGAGAGTCATTATGCCGCCTTCGCCGGGAACGCTGTGCTCCCTGGGTCTTCTCATGGCCGATACAAAATTCGATTTTGTCTGCTCCAATATCATGAATGCGGAGAAGGAAAATATCCCGCAGGTAAAGGAGATCTTTAAAGGCCTTGCCGAAGACGGCCGGAAAATGCTGCTGAAAGAAGGCATTCCGGAAGCCAGGCATTCTTACGAGTGGGCGATCGATATGCGGTATGGAAGGCAGAACTATGAGATCACTGTCCCGTTGCGCGCCTGCGATATGAATGAAGAGGTACTTGCCGCTGCTATTGAAGACTTCCATGCGGCACATAAGAAAGCGTACGGATACCGGAACGACGGCGCCCCGGTCAAATTTGTCAGTTACCGTGTGGCAGCGGTCGGCCTGATTGATAAACCGGAGCTGAAAGAACGGAAAACGGATGAGAACGCGCCTGCTCCTGTTCCGTTTACTTACAGGGACGTCCTGTTCCAGGGCGAAGAGGATTATATCAGATGCGGCATTTATCACCGGGATGATTTTATCCCGGGGACCAGGCTGCACGGACCGGCAATCATCGAGCAGATGGACTGCACGACGGTACTTCCGCCGCGCTGGGAGATGACGGTAGACGGTTATTCCAACATGATCGCGGTTTTTGACGAGGAGGACGGAAATGAATAAAAAAGTGGATCCGGTCATTGTGGAGGTCATCCGGAACCTTCTGCTTTCCATAGCTGATGAGACCAACACGGTCATCATTAAAAGCGCATATTCGACCAATATCAAGGAACGCCGGGATAATACGGTCGCCATCATGGACGGGGACGGAAACGTCGTAGCGCAGGTCGAAAGCAGCATTCCGATCCTTCTCGCGACATCTTTGTATATGGCAAAGAACGTTATCCGGAAATTCGGAAAAGAAAATATTCATCCGGGCGATATGTTCATCGTGAACGACCCTTACGACGGAAGCGGGAACCATCTGCCGGATATTACCATCTGCGCGCCGGTCTTCGCGGACGGAAAACTGATCGCGTGGGTCAGCAATATCGCCCATCACTCAGATATCGGGGGAAGTGTCCCGGGCAGTATTATCGGCAATGCCCGTTCGATCTTTGAAGAAGGTATCCGGATCCCGATCGTCCATATCTGCAAAGACGGAAAAGTCAATGACGACGTTATGGACATGCTGCTCGGAAATACCAGGACCAAAGAAGAACGGAAAGGCGATTTCACTGCCCAGATCTCCGCAAACCTGATCGGCATCGAAAAGATACAGTCCGCTTATGCCAAGTACGGGGACGTG
>Ga0256405_10012951_pt1 | contig 10149 bp, 4 predicted proteins | sample RumenRJG_02DNA_FD_189096 | JGI IMG/M metagenome (GOLD analysis project Ga0256405, IMG submission 189096) | Bovine rumen microbial communities from Lethbridge, Alberta, Canada - RJG_02 | ecosystem: Host-associated > Mammals > Digestive system > Stomach > Rumen | place: Canada: Alberta | collected... | reverse complement strand
AGACAAGGGTTATAATCTAAGCTCCCCATTTAGATTTTTCCCATATCCAAGTTGATAGTTGCTTCTTTAGTGCCTGTTGTGTCTTTATGTGTGCAAAGATACAAATATTTTTTTATGTTCTATGTTTTTTTCATTCTATGTTGGGATTTGTCCCGAAGTTGTGAATGTGAAATTGTATAAATGTGAAATGTATAATTGTATAATTGCAAAAATGGAATTCCCGAAGAGGAAGAGAGCTGGCAGTAAAATGGTAAAACTATAAAATATAATGTATATCGCGCGCGCGTTATTATTATATTATTATTAATTCTTATTATAGATATATACTTATATAAGAAAAAAAGAGAGTCCCTAAATGAGAAATTTATCTATTGGGGACGTCTATTCGTTTTGTACATTTGTACTCCTGTTTTCTTGTATCTCCCAACCTTCTAATCTACCAATTTACTAAACCCCCAATCTACTAAATACAAAAACACGATTATACAATTATACAATTATACATTTCACAAAAATCACCTTTTTTCCACTTTCCAGGCAGGCAAAAATTTTTCTCTGGTTAGAAACTTGAAATTGTGGTGTGATGTGAAATGTATAATTGTATAAATGTATAATTGTATAATCGCATAAAGTTGACTTAGGATAGATGTGTAAAAAGTCACCCCTCAATATTCATTGCTACAGCATACGCCATTGTCCATGCAGCTTGAAGGTTGAATCCTCCCGTGATGGCTACTTTTGCCAACGGGCGTTTGCCTTTTTCAAGCAATGTTACTTGCAGTTGTGGGTTCCTCTTTTTTATTTCAATAGCTGCAAAGCATCCGGCTGCTCCTGCTCCAATTATTATTACCTGTTTCATTTTATGGGGTGATTATCAGCTGAATTTTCTGCAAAGATAGCAATTTTTTTTATTACCTTTGTAGCCGCTATGTATAAAATGATTGTATTGGATCTCGATGGTACTCTTACCAATAGCGAGAAGAAGATTACCCCACGCACCTTTGAGGCATTGATGGCAGCACAGAAAAAGGGCTGTCGCATAGTGCTGGCATCGGGCAGGCCAACCTATGGAATTGTTCCTTTAGCCGAACAGCTTCAGCTGGCTGATTATGGAGGTTTTATCATGGCATTCAATGGTGGAAAAATTATTGAATGCGAGAGTGGTAAAACATTGTTTGAACAGAAACTCGACGACAATCTTGTGCCATTGATTTATGAACAAACAATGAGTGCAGGATTGCAAATTCTCACCTATCGAGGTAATGCTATTGTCACAACCGATGCTTCCGACGAATATGTTAATCATGAGGCTTTCATCAATAAGATGCCTGTTGTGCAGCTTACTGACTTCCTTAACGAGATAGAATATCCTGTTAACAAATGTCTTGTTGTGGGCGAGCCAAAGCTCATTGCTGATTTTGAGCCAAAGATAGCTTCTCAAATGCAGGGAAGGATAAGCGTTTATACCTCGGCTCCTTTCTTCTTGGAGTGCGTGCCTTTGAACATTGATAAGGCGGCATCACTCGATCGCCTTGTTAACAAGTTTGGTATCACACGTCATGAGGTTATAGCCTGTGGTGATGGGCACAATGATATGTCGATGATTGAATATGCCGGTCTTGGAGTTGCAATGGCAAATGCAGAACTCGACGTTAAGGCTGTTGCCAATTATGTCACCCTCTCGAATGAGGAAGACGGAGTGGCCCAGGTTGTTGAAATGAATATCTTATAGCATCTATTTTTTTACCTTTTTTGAAACAAACTTTGTTTTATGTATCATTTTTTTAAGATGGTGTAACGTACAAGAAAAACAATGAAACATATTAAAAAATGTGTGTTGCACTTTTTTGATACTTTTGTACAGAGTATCTACCATCTTAAAAATAATGACTAAAACAATGAGAAATGCAATTGCAGCCATTATTACTATGGTTGCATTATTTTTTGTGACAAATGAAGCCTTTGCCATGAAAGGTGAACTCTATGGAGCCAATCGTTTGTTAAGTAGCCGAACATTATGTGTTGCTCAAGACAAATATGGTTTTATATGGGTTGGAACCGAATGTGGACTTAACCGATTTGATGGTTACCATTTTGTAAGTTACAAACACTCGGGCAAAAATCCTCGTTCACTTACCGGAATAGATGTTATAACCTTGTATGTTTCAAAGAAAGGCGAATTATGGGTGGGCACAGGTGACGGATTGTGTCGTTATAACTATGCTACCGATGATTTTGATCGCATTGAACTTCCTTTGAAAGAAAAAATACACATTACTTATGTTAATGAAGCTCCCGATGGTGCTATTCTTGCGGGCACGGCAGGCTATGGCCTTTTTCGTATTAAGGGCAATAAGGCGAGCCGAATGATGTATAATTTGAAGGTGGAAGGCATAAATTTCTGCAATCAGTTTATTATTGGCAAGAAAAACACTCTTTTTACAACAAGTTTTTTGCCCAAGATATATGCCTGTAGCAAGGAACATGGGAAGATGGTTACCCGTTCATTTAATACGGGAAAAGGGTCGGTGATGTCGTTTTTGTGTGACGACAAAAAAAATATCCTTGCATTTTGTCCAGATGGAATACTGAAATATGACGAAAAGAAACGAGTGTTTGTTGATGCTGGTTTTGATTTGTCGTTGTTGCAAGGAGCCAAGATAAAGCGAGCATATAAAACGCGTGCCGGCAGTTTCGTTATTGGCACACGTGCCAATGGTGTTTATATAATAAAAAAAGGTGCACGCAAGGCCGAAACTCTTATTGCCGACGGCAAGCCAGTGATGCCCAAATCTAATGTGAACTGGATTTGTGAGGATGCCAATGGCAGTTTGTGGCTTAGTTGTTATCAATCAGGGGTGTATCATCTCTCATCTAACACTGATGTGTTTGATTTCTGGGCTATAGAGCAAGGCTGTGATCCACAGGGGAAAATTCTGTCGGCAATGTCGCTCTGTGGTACTGAACTTATGGGAGCGATCTCACAGGATGGTATCTACACCTTGAACAATCAAGGCAATGTGGTGTCGTATTATCCCACTAAGGCGGAGGTTAAAAGTATTGTTCGCGATAGCCAAAACAGATATTGGACTTGTGGTGGACATTTCATTTGGCTGTATCAGCCAAATGATGGAGCATTTAAGCAAATACTGAACAATAAAAACTTTGAAATAGAGCACATTGCTGTTGACAACCGCCGAGGGATGCTCTATTATTGTGCTGTGGGACATGCTTTCGGCATGTATAATATCAGCACGAGGAACAGTGTCGAGATAACAGGAGCTCCTGTAACTAAAAAAGACCGCTTGAATAATAGCTGGATACAGAGTATAATGATAGACAGACAAGGGTTGGTGTGGATATCTACTGCCGATGGAGTGAGCTGTTATAATCCCGACCGAAACACTTTCCTGCAATATGGCTGGACCAATCTGCTTACTCATCAGCTTGTGTATGGTTGTTGTGAGGATGTGTTGGGAAATATTATCATTGGCACCACCAATGGCTTGTTCTACTATAATCGTAAAATAAATAAGGTGGCACGTATGCAAGGGGCTGATGCTTTGTGCGACTTTCAAATATATAGTATTATTCTCGATAAATATGGTGATGCATGGATGAGCACATCTGAAGGAATATGGCATTACAACAGAGAGAACCACACGTTTACAAGTTATCTTAAAGGTAACGGGCTTGAAGCAAAGCAATATGTGCAGAATGCGGCTTTTATGTTGCCCGATGGACGACTCATTTTTGGTACAGACCGTGGAGCTGTGGTTTTTAATCCAGATGATTTGCGAAAAGAACACAATGCAAAACGCAAGGTTACTTTGTCGCGTTTTCTTGTTGATGGTGTGCCTCTCGATTTCAGACAGAGTGAGTTTGTTATTCCGGCAGAAAGCACAAGTTTCACCATGGAAATGTCTATGCTCGATTACATTCATCCCGAGTATGTTACATATGAATATCGCTTAGATAAAGATAGTGTGTGGCATCAAACTCAGGAGGGAGAAAACTCGTTTACTTTCAGCAAAATGCGATCGGGATGTTATAAAATAGAGTTTAGAGCATTAATAAATGGACAATATAGCGAAACATCAGCAATAAGGCTCAGAATAGCAGCACCATGGTATGCAAGCATCTTTGCAAAGGTGATATATCTTATATTTTTTATTTTGGTATTGATGGCACTTAATCGTTATAAACAAAAACGATTAAAAATGCAATATGAAGAGCAAAAAATGCGATTTCTTATCAATGCCACACACGATATCAGGTCGCCATTAACATTAATCATTGAACCTTTAAGAAAGTTGAGAGAATATGCCAAAAACAATGAAAGTAAGCGATATATTGATATTGTTGAACGAAATGCTCAACGCATGCTCACTCTTGTTAATCAAATTCTTGATGTGCGCAAGATAGATCTTAATCTGATGCAAATTCATTGTTGCAAAGCCGATATGGTGGGCATGGTGAATGGCATAGTGGCACTCTATGGCTTTCATGCACGAGAACGAAACATTTCGATTAACGTAACACATAATAGAAAAGCGATATATGTGTATGTGGATCGATTAAATATGGAAAAAGTTATAAATAATCTGCTGTCAAATGCGGTAAAATACACATTTGATGGTGGAGAAATTAACATCGACATAAAAGAAAAAACGCGCGAAGTGGTGATAAGCTTTGAGGACAATGGAGTGGGAATGAGCGAAAAAGATTATGCGCGAGTTTTTGACAGATACTATCAAGGAAGCAATTCACATGGATATAATGTAGTTGGAACTGGTATAGGATTGAATCTGTGCAAACAGCTTGTAGAACTGCATCACGGAACCATTACCGCTGCAGGCAGAGAGGATGGAAAACAAGGATGCCGATTTGAAATTACTTTGCTTAGAGGCAAACACCATTTATTGCCCGAACAGATAGAAGAATCAGTAGCGGTGAGAGTGGCAACACAAAAGAGTAAATCGCGCAAAGATTGTCGAATTCTTGTTGCCGATGACGATGTTGAAATAGCTAAATACATTAAGATGGAACTATCTCCATGGTATTGCATAAAGATTGTCAGCAACGGAGTCGAAGCACTCAATGCCCTTCTTGCCGATCAATATGATCTGCTTATCTCTGATGTAGTAATGCCCGAAATGGATGGTATTACTTTGTTGAAGAATGTGAAGCAAAATCCAAATATTAGTGATGTTCCAGTTATTTTGCTCACTTCAAAAGCTGAGGTTGACGACCGCCTTGTAGGATTGGAAAATGGTGCTGATGCCTTTATCGCAAAACCATTTGCTGTGAGCGAGCTGCATGCCACAATCGATAATCTTGTTGATAATGTGCGGCGTCTTCGTGGTAAATATTCTGGTATGCAGGAACAAAACGACAAGATAGAAAAAATAGAAATAGAGGACAATGATAAACTCTTGATGGAAAAAATCGTTTCGTCGGTAAACAGCAATTACACCGATTGCGATTATGGAGTAGAAAATCTTGCTACCGATGTGGGCTTGAGTAGAGTGCAGTTACATCGAAAAATGAAACAACTCACAGGAATAGCTGCTGGCGAATTTATCCGAAACATTCGTTTGAAGCAAGCAGCACGTTTGCTAAGTGAGAACAATGTTAATGTCAGTCAGGTTGCCTATAAGGTTGGATTCAAGAGTTTGGCACACTTTTCAAGTCTTTTTAAAAGGTATTATGGGGTGAATCCAACAGCATATGTAGATAAAAACAAGATGTAACGTGTTGATACTTAGTGATTTAAAAGTTGTGTAACATATATATAAATCAATGTAATAAAAAAGCAAAAGGTTTAAATAATTATTGTTTACTTTTGGCGGCTGAAACGATATATACACACAATGTATTATTAATCTAAAGTAAACTAATAATGAAAAAACTTAAATTGCATTTTTGCATTTCACCATGTTGGTTAGGCAATTTGCGACGTGTTTCGTTAGCAGTTCTTTTCCTCATGTTTTGCATCTGTATGCAAGCACAGGGATTTAAAGTTAACGGAAACGTTACAGATCGTAACAATGAACCTATTATTGGTGCAAATGTAACGGTGAAAGGCGCCAAAGGCGCAGGTGCTGTCAGTGATTTTGATGGTAATTTCACAATTACTGTACCAAGTGAGAATTCTGTTCTTGTCATTTCTTATGTAGGAATGAAATCTAAACAAGTGAAAGTTTCACGTGGGCACAAGGTTAATGTTACACTTGAAGACGACAACGAGCTTTCTGAAGTAATTGTTGTTGGTTATGGACAACAAAAGAAAGCCTCTGTGGTTGGTGCTATCACACAAACTGATGAGCGCACATTGAAACGTTATCAAGGCGTTCCTTCTTTGGGTCAGGCTCTCACTGGTAACCTCCCTGGAGTTATTACAAGTTCTTCTACTGGTCTTCCTGGTGAGGAAGATCCAAAGATTGTCATTCGTACACAGACATCATGGAACAACAGCGACCCACTTGTGCTTGTTGATGGTGTAGAGCGCCCAATGAACACTGTTGACGTGTCATCTGTTGAGTCTATTTCTGTCCTGAAAGATGCTTCGGCCACTGCCGTTTTCGGTGTGAAAGGTGCTAATGGTGTTATTCTTATCACCACCAAACGTGGTAAGGAAGGAAAGGCAAACGTACATGTAAAGGCTAATACCACTGTGAAACTTGTTTCTAAACTTCCAGAAAAGTATGACGCTTATGACACATTCTTGTTGCTTAACGATGTTGTTGAGCGCGAACTCGCTATGAACGAGGGTGCTTGGGCACATTACAAACCAATGGGAATTATCAATAAATATCGTTATCCTGCAAATCAAGAAGAATGGGATCGATATCCAAATGTTGATTGGCAAAAAGAACTCTTCCGTGATTATGCCATGTCGTATAATGCAGGAGCCGATGTATCAGGCGGTACAAAGAGTGTAAAATACTTTGCTGCCATTGATTTCACTCATGAAGGCGACTTGTTCAAGAAGTTTACCACCAATAGAGGATATTCTTCAGGTTTTGGCTATAACCGCATTAACTTGCGTGCTAACCTCGACTTTGATCTAACTAAAACAACAAAGTTCTCTACAAACTTGTTTGGTTCTAATGGAGTGCGCAGATCACCTTATCATCAGAAATCAGATGGCAATGTAACCAATGCTTTCTGGGCTTCGGTATATCATTCTGCTCCTGACGCAATGCGTCCTATTTACAGCGATGGAACATACGGATGGTATGCACCTCGTAATGCTGATGTGCCAAACTCTGTTTATTCTTTGTCGGTGGGTGGTGATGAACGTCGCACAAACACCCAAATCACTACCGACTTTATACTTAATCAAAAACTTGATTTCGTTACAAAAGGTTTGAGCTTCAGAGCAAACCTGTCGTTTGATAACACAATGGTTGAGGTTGAGCGTGGTATCAACGACCAATACAACGATTCACAACGCAAATGGATTAATCCTGAGAGCGGACAGGTGGATTATCAGCTTGATCGCGACTTCACAGAAACAGTAAACTGGGTTACACAAGGTGGTAATGTTGATCGTGGAGCTACTTTCCGTAAGCTCTACTATCAGCTGCAGTTAAACTGGGCACGACAGTTTGGAAAGCACGATGTAACAGCTATGGGATTGTTCTCACGCGAGAAATATGCTGTGGGATCACAGTTCCCTCATTATCGCGAAGACTGGGTGTTCCGTGCAACATACAACTATGCTTCACGCTATTTTGCTGAGGTGAATGGAGCATACAACGGTTCTGAGCAGTTTGGTGAAAACAAGCGTTTCGATTTCTTCCCTTCTGTTTCTCTTGGATGGATGCTAACTGAAGAATCATTCATGAAGCCTTTGGCTAAATATATTGATATGGTAAAGATTCGTGCTTCTTGGGGTCGCATTGGTGACGACAAGGGCGGAAACGGACGCTGGCTGCACAGAGACGAGTGGGCTTATGGTGGAAACACTGTTATGGGCACCGATCGCACAGCAGCCCCTTACACCATTTATAGACAAACAAAAATAGGTAACCCTAATGTGGGTTGGGAGCTTGTTGAAAAGCGCAATCTTGGTATCGATTATGGATTCCTCGGTGGTTTAATTACAGGTTCGCTTGATATATTCAACGACCGTCGTACCGATATCATCATCACATCGCGTGCTATTCCAAGCTATTTTGGTGTTGGTGCACCTGCAGCTAACTTAGGTAAGGTTGATTCACATGGATTTGAACTTGCTGTTCGTCTGAATAAGCAATGGACATCTGATTTCCGCACATCATTGAATTTCAACATGACACATGCGAAGAATAAAGTGAAGTTTGCCGACGATCCTGAGCTTAGAGCTGCTTATCTCAAGGGTGAAGGCTATGCTATTAACCAAACTCGTTCATATCTTGACCATGGATACATTAGAACTTGGGACGAATTATATGGTAGTCCTGTTGTTGAATCAAACAACGACTCAAAGTTTATGGGCGATTATCAGATAATCGACTTCAATGCTGATGGTAAGATCACATCTGAAGATAGTGCACCATATAAATACTCAAGTATTCCACAGAACACATATAGTACTACTTTCCAAGCTGAATGGAAAGGATTGTCGCTAACATTGCAGTTCTATGGAGTTACAAACGTTACACGTCAGGTGCAATTCCCAACATTCCAGCGCGAAGCACATGTTGCCTTCAAGGAGGGTGATTATTACAACGTTATTACAAATAATGGAGAATTGCCATTGCCTCGTTGGGTAACAATAACTGATAATAGTGCAAATGGTACACGTTACTATTATGATGGCTCTTTCTTGCGTTTGAAAAATGCTGAGCTTGCATATACGTTCCATGGCGACTGGCTAAAGCGTGCTCACCTTAATGGTTTGCGCATTTATCTTAATGGCGACAACCTCTTGCTTTGGACAAAAATGCCTGACGACAGAGAGAATAACTTTAGTGGAGGCGATGGAGCTTATCCAACAGTGCGTCGTTTCAATCTCGGACTTGATTTAACATTCTAAAGAATCATCTATCATGAAAAAAGTTTTTTATAATATCATGATTGTCGCTGCTCTTGCTATGACAACATCATGTAAAGACTATCTTGACAAATCACCTTTGAGTGATATTGGAGATACAGATCCATATAAAAATTATATGAACTTTCAAGGTTTCACCGATGAGCTCTATAATACTATTCCTATGATGACAACACCTGATTTCCATTGTTGCTGGAATTTTGGTGAAGACGAATATTGGCAGCCTAATGAAACCCGTATGCTTACTTATGCTATTGACCATGGTAACAACTGGGGATGGGACGAAAGCTATTATTCGTATTTCCACTCAGGAACAGGAAATCCAACTAGTACAAATCGTGACAACAAGGGACACCTTTGGGGAATGTCATGGTATGGTATTCGAAAAGCTAATGTTGGATTGGCACATCTTGACTTACTTCAGGATGCCACTGACGAGGAAAAGAAACTCATTAAAGGACAACTTCTTTTCTTCCGTGGCTTCTTCCATTTCCTGTTGATGCAGAACTGGGGCGGACTGCCATATATCGATATGGAAATTCCTGCCGATGCTGTTATGCGATATCCACGATTGAACTATCAGCAAACTGCTGATAAGGCTGCAGAGGATTTCCAGGCTGCTGCCGATTTGCTTCCTATTGACTGGGATCAAACAACAGTTGGAAAAGCTACACTCGGAAAGAATAATCTTCGCATCAATAAGGTGATGTGTTTGGCTTTCTTGGGAAAGGACCTTCTATGGGCTGGTTCGCCATTGATGAACAAAGAGAGTCAAGGTAAAGCTGAATACAACAAAGAGTATTGCCAGAAAGCTGCACAGGCTTTCGGAGAGATATTGAAGATATGTGACGAAACAAAGCGATATGAACTTGCCGATTTTAAGGATTATTCGCTTCTGTTCTACACTTTCAACCAAAACTTCAAAACTCCTGGTTTGAAAGAAGCTATCTTCTATGAGAATGTAAATAACAACTGGCGCTGGAACATGGTTAATGACTTCCGTCCATCAACTCTCTCTGGTTCCGGTATCAAGTGTTATCCTACTGCTAACTATGCCGACTATTTCGGTATGGCAAATGGTAAACCTATCAAGGATATCACTAAAA
>Ga0256405_10012950_pt1 | contig 10150 bp, 9 predicted proteins | sample RumenRJG_02DNA_FD_189096 | JGI IMG/M metagenome (GOLD analysis project Ga0256405, IMG submission 189096) | Bovine rumen microbial communities from Lethbridge, Alberta, Canada - RJG_02 | ecosystem: Host-associated > Mammals > Digestive system > Stomach > Rumen | place: Canada: Alberta | collected... | reverse complement strand
ACTATGAAAATCGACAGATCATCGAGGCGTATCGTAAAAGCAATAAAAGCCTTGACGAGGTAATGATTTTCCTCGGGGAATAACCCCGAGGATGGTACTAGTGTAACTTTTGTGCAGAATTAACATCTTTATTAAAAAAGTTCATGACGATCTACTTCCTGAAATCTTATATGTTAACCTCAACATAAACTATCATAACATCTTTTGTCAGAGATGTAATTATGTGAATCGGCATTTGAGGAAGATCAAGGCCCCGGATTCGAGGAAAAGCTCGGCTTCTCTTGTTATATATAGTCTCGAGGTCTATAATGAGTAAGTTACGTTATCTGTCTGTCCGTATCACTCGGCCGGTAGCCGTGATAGAGCGGACATAAGATTAGGAGGAAGAAATGATAGATATCAAGTTCTTACGGGAAAATCCTGACGCGGTCAAGGAAAACATCAGGAAGAAATTCCAGGATGCGAAACTTCCGCTCGTGGATGAGGTCATCGAGTTTGACAAGAAAGCTAGAGCTGCTCAGGTAGAAGCAGATGAGCTCCGCGCTCAGAAGAATCAGCTTTCCAAGCAGATTGGCCAGCTGATGAAGGAAGGCAAGCGCGAGGAAGCAGAGAAGGTTAAGGCACAGGTCGCTGAAGACGCTGCAAAGCTCGACCAGCTTACTGCTGATACAACGAAGTATCAGGAAGAGGTTCAGTCACGCATGATGCGTATTCCGAACATCATCGATCCTTCCGTTCCCATCGGTCCCGATGATTCACATAATGTAGAGATCGAGAAGTTTGGAGAACCGGTAGTTCCCGATTTCGAGATTCCCTACCACACCGACATTATGGCTCGCTTCGACGGTATCGACATGGATGCTGCAGGTAAGGTTGCAGGTAATGGATTCTATTACCTCATGGGCGACATCGCACGCCTTCATTCCGCAGTTCTTAGCTATGCTCGCGATTTCATGATCGACAAGGGATTCACCTATGTTATCCCTCCTTACATGATTCACGGCAACGTTGTAGCAGGCGTTATGTCCTTTGATGAGATGGACGCTATGATGTACAAGATCGAAGGCGAGGATCTCTACCTGATCGGTACTTCCGAGCATTCCATGATCGGTAAGTTCATCGATACCATCAATGATGAAGAGAAGCTTCCTTACACTCTGACTTCCTACAGCCCTTGCTTCCGTAAGGAGAAGGGTGCACACGGAATCGAAGAGCGTGGTGTCTATAGAATTCACCAGTTCGAGAAGCAGGAGATGATCGTTGTATGTAAGCCTGAAGAAGCTTGGGACTGGTATAACAAGCTTTGGTCCTACACCGTAGAACTCTTCCGTTCTCTCGATGTTCCCGTACGTACTCTGGAGTGCTGCTCCGGTGATCTGGCTGACCTTAAGGTGAAGTCCTGCGATGTCGAAGCATGGTCCCCTCGTCAGAAGAAGTACTTTGAAGTTGGTTCCTGCTCTAACCTCGGTGATGCTCAGGCTCGTCGTCTGAAGATCCGTGTGAAGGACAAGGATGGCAACAAGTACTTTGCAAACACTCTGAACAACACAGTTGTTGCTCCTCCTAGAATGCTGATTGCATTCCTCGAGAACAACCTGCAGGCTGATGGATCCGTTAAGATCCCTGAAGTCCTCCGTCCTTACATGGGTGGTAAGGAAGTACTCATTCCCAAGCATTAATATGAGATCCGGGTGGAAATGTGGAGCAGAGCCGTATTCTGTGTAACACACTTTCACATCCGGTCCTGTCAATATCGTTCGTACGAATTCGTCAGTTGAGCAGAGCCGTATTCTGTGTATCACACTTTCACATCCGGTCCTGTCAATATCGTTCGTACGAATTCGTCAGTTGAGCAGAGCCGTATTCTGTGCAGCACACTTTCACATCCGGTTCTGTCAATATCGTTCGTACGAATTCGTCAACGGATGTCTATAATACTTGTTGGGATGCTCCAACGAACGAATCGGTCTTCATTTTCGAAGACAGATCATACTTAGAAACTTGCGACCGGTAGTCGCGAGATACGAAAGGAAATAAATATGGAACGCGAAGAATTTTTACAGGTATATCGTCACTCCCTGGCTCATGTAATGGCTAAGGCAGTTTGCGAGATTTTCGGATATGACAAGGTTCAGGTAGCAATCGGTCCTCAGATCGAAGATGGATGCTACTATGATTTCACTCTCCCCAGACCTCTGTCCCAGGAAGATTTCGAGCCCATCGAGAACAAGATGCGCGAGATCCTGAAGCGTAAAGAAGACTGGACCCGCAAGGTTGTTTCCAAGGAAGAAGCTCTGGAGATCTTCAAGGATCAGAAGTATAAGACGGAACTGATCCAGGATCTTCCTCAGGATGAGACCATCACCGTCTACTACACGGGTGAAGATTATGTGGATCTCTGCCGTGGACCTCACGTAGATAATTCTCAGGAACTTCTGAGCGCTGCTTTCAAGATCAAGTCCACTTCCGGTGCCTACTGGAGGGGTGATGAGCATAACGATATGATGCAGAGAATCTATCTCTATGCATTCCCTTCAAAGGACGAACTCAAGGCTCATCTGAACCTCGTTCGTGAAGCGCTCGAGCGTGACCACAAGAAGATCGGACCTCAGCTCGATCTCTTCATGTTCTCCGAGACTGCACCTGGTATGCCTTACTGGCTGCCCAGAGGATGGAAGTCTTATCGTGCTCTGATCCAGTACTGGAGAGAAATCCATGACAGAAATGGATATCAGGAGATCTCCGCACCTGTCATCAATAACCGTAAGCTCTGGCTGATCTCCGGTCACTGGGGACATTATGTTAACAACATGTTCATCATCCCTGGCTCTAACGGATCCTTAGATGATATTGATACCATGGCAGCAAAGCCTATGAACTGCCCGAATGCAATGCTTACCTACAAGCGTACCCTGCATTCTTACAAGGAACTCCCTATCCGTTACAACGAGCTGGATGTTATCCATCGTAAGGAGAAGTCCGGTCAGCTGAACGGACTCTTCCGTGTACAGGAATTCCGTCAGGATGATGATCATACCTTCGTAATGGAATCCCAGATCGAAGAGGAGATCGACAACATCCTTGCAATCGCTGATGAGATCTACAGCACCTTTGGTATCACCTATCGTGCTGAGCTTTCTACCCGTCCCGATGACTTCATGGGTGACATCGAAGTCTGGAACCGTGCAGAAGCAGCTCTGAAGAAGATCCTCGACAAGCGTTACGGTGAGGGCGGTTATGAAGTAAATGAGGGCGACGGCGCATTCTATGGCCCTAAGATCGACCTTCAGATTAAGGATGCACTCGGACGTGAGTGGCAGTGCGGTACCGTACAGCTCGACTTCCAGCTTCCTCATAACTTCGGTCTGACCTACCAGGACAGGGAAGGCCGTCTCGAGCAGCCCGTTGTACTGCATCGTGCAATCTTCGGATCTATCGAGCGTTTCATGGGTATTCTGATCGAGAACTACAAGGGCGCATTCCCCTTCTGGATGTCTCCGTATCAGGTTGCTCTCGTTCCCATCAAGCCTGAGCACAACGACTTCTGTAAGAAGCTCCAGGATCAGCTCGAGGATGCCGGCATTCGTGTCGAGGCAGACTATGCTGATAAGAACATGAACGAGAAGATCAAGACCTTCAAGCAGTTCAAGGATCCTTACATCCTTGTTGTTGGTGATAAGGAAGTTGAAGCAGGCACTGTTTCTGTTACCGTACGCGGTCAGAAGGTTCAGCTGCACGGCGTTCCTACCGACAAGTTCGTAGAGGCAATGAAGTCTCTGAATGCAAGCCATGCACAGGAACTTGTAACTGAATTCTAATTCTAAAGGGGCCCTATATTTCCGAGGGGGACATCGAACTCCTTCGGAAATGTAGGGCTTTTTGATTAAACTAAAGGAAATATGACCATAATGAATGAGAAAACACGTGCACTGGCAGAACAGATTGCGTCTGACCAGAGAATGCTGAAGCAGAAAGTAAGCGTATTCAATGAGTTCAGAGGAGTTGCTTTCACTCTGGTAATTACCAAGATGGTGCTGCAGGACAATCCGGAAGCTTATCTGGATGGTGTCATGTCTGTTTATCAGAAACTTCGCTCTATTCATAAGCTGACAGCTTCCCCTTATGTGGTCATGGCTGCGCTCACCATCTATGAAAATGGTGGAAGTGAGAAGGCGGATTGGAATATCGCAAAGCAGGTGGTGTGAAGGGATAAATGTAGAACGTCTCTAAAAAATGCATGGTTTTACAGAAGCTCCATCCGGAATCCTTGTCCTCAGTGCAAGACCGGGTGGGGCTTTTATGTTTGAATTGGCACAAGAGCGCATTGCATATCAGAAAAGACGGATATACAATGTATATACGAAGGAGGGACTCATATGCAGGCACAGATTAAAGCTTGGGGAAATAGTCAGGGGATACGATTATCACGTGAGATCCTCAATGCGGCCCAAGTCAGTATTGACGATTACCTCGAAGTTACTGTTATGGATGGGAAAATCATACTCGAAAAACCGAGAAGGCATCTTACACTTGCGGAAAGATCAATTCCTTATGGAGGAGATCTGGATATCGGAGAGGAATTCGATTGGGGAGAGCCCAAAGGAAGCGAGGAATGGTGATGAGTACAGGTGTAAATCAAGGGGATATTCTCCAGGTGGAATCTGTCTCAAGGCCAGTTCTTGTAGTAAGCACGAATTACTTTCATGGGTCAGGGGCTGCAATGGTTTGCCCTATATTTCCAAGAGGAGACGAGGGAGTATTACATAGAAGAATAAGAACCCCTGAATTGCAAGGAGTGGTTCAATGTGAACAGGTGAAAATGCTCGACCTCAGATCACGTGGATACAAGAAAGTTGGAAGAATAGGATTGAATGAGCAAATTGATATCTCAGATATTCTGCAGGGGCTCTTCGATTATATGTAATAATTAGCAGATGAACAAACCGCAGCGAAAAGATGAAAATAATTGAAGTTCTTCTTTCTTCATGTGAATGAATGTTGTACAATAAGAACAATTATCAGTCAACGTGTTAAAGTGGTAAAGAATAAAGCCTTTACCAGATACACTGGAAAATGGGAGAGAGAAATGAAGAACAAGAGTAATTTTACAGGACAGCTGGGATTCGTCCTTGCCGCTTCCGGCTCTGCAGTTGGTGTTGGTAATCTGTGGAGATTCCCTTATCTTGCAGCAAAGGATGGTGGCGGTCTCTTCCTGATCGTCTATCTCGTGCTGGTTGTGACATTCGGATTCGCACTGCTGACTTCTGATATTGCGATGGGACGTAAGACCCAGTCATCTTCCATCAAGGCTTACGAGAAAGCCAATCCCAAGTGGAAATTTCTTGGAATCCTTACCTTCCTCGTACCGGTCGTAATCATGACCTATTACGCTGTTATTGGCGGATGGATTCTTAAGTATTGCGTAACCTTCCTGACGGGACATGGCTTCGATGCTGCAGCAGATGATTACTTCACCGGCTTCATTACAGATCCGGTACAGTCCGTAATCTATGCCGCAATCTTCATGCTGGTTACAGCCTTCATCATCTTCCGTGGAGTTGAGAAGGGTATCGAGCGTTGGTCGAAGTATCTGATGCCGATCCTCTTACTTCTGATCATTGCAGTTGCAATCTTTGCACTGACACTTAAACATGGTGAAGGAGCAGATGCACGTACCGGACTTGACGGACTGCTTGTCTATCTGAAGCCGGATCTTACACCGCTTGTAGGAGGAACTTTCCTCTCCGGTGTCAGCCACTTCCTGGGAATCCTTCTGGATGCTATGAGCCAGATCTTCTTCTCTCTGTCTGTATCCATGGGAATCATGATTACTTACGGATCTTATGTTAAGAAGGATGTTGACCTGAATCAGTCCATCGGACAGATTGAGATCTTCGATACCGGTGTTGCATTCCTGGCAGGTATGATGATCATCCCTTCCATCTTCGTCTTCAGCGGAACGGAAGGAATGGCAGCAGGCCCTGGACTTATGTTTGTTGCACTGCCCAAGACTTTTGCAGCGATGGGTGTGGCTGGACATTTTGTCGGAGGAGCCTTCTTCCTGATGGCAGTGTTCGCAACTCTGACCTCCTGCATCTCCGTTCTGGAAGCAATCACTGCAAACTGCATGGAGATTACCGGCAAGAGCCGTCCTAAGGTGACTGGTGTGCTGACAGTTCTCTACACCGCAGCATCCATTATCATCGCACTTGGCTACAGCCTGCTCTATGTAGAAGTGCAGCTGCCCAATGGCTCCACAGGACAGTTACTCGATATCATGGATTACATCTCGAATTCCTTCATGATGCCCTTCATTTCCCTGCTGTCCACGATTCTGATCGGCTGGGTACTGAAACCCGAATGGATCTCTGATGAAATCGAGCAGGATGGCATCAAGATGAGACGTAAGACTCTCTACAGAGTTATGGTGAAGTATGTATGTCCCATCATCATGCTGATCCTCTTCCTGCAGTCCACTGGCTTATTAGGAATGGTTCTCAAATAAAAAGCTTACACAGAAGTAAACACTGGCCTGTCTTCCAACCGGGAGGCAGGCTTTTTTGTAGCGCAGCTGTCTGCGTCGGCGTATGGACCTTAGAACCTGTTGACAAGAATCCATAGAGGATGAAAGATGGAGGTATGGATGGTAAGATTTAAGGTTCCATTAAGTTTACCGGATTAAGATGTCAGTATATGAGGTGAAAGCAGGATGTGAGCACAATAGATGAAGTTGCTTTTCGAATAGAAAATAGTAGAGGATGAAGATAAATGAGAATACTTTTTGCTGAAGATGAACATGAACTCTCGGATGCAGTTGTGGCTGTGTTAAAGCACAATCACTACTCTGTCGATGCAGTCTATGATGGGCAGGATGCTTATGATTACCTGTCTGCCCAGGAATACGATGGAGCAATTCTCGACATCATGATGCCCAAGATGGATGGACTAGAAGTCGTGAAGAAGATTCGTGCAGAAGGCAACCACATCCCTGTGATCTTTCTGACGGCCAAGAGTGAACTCGATGATAAGATCCTGGGACTCGACACAGGTGCTGATGATTATCTGACCAAGCCCTTTGCGATGAAGGAACTCTTGGCACGCCTTCGTGCCATCACGAGAAGATCAGGAGAAGTTGCAGACAATGTCCTGACCTTCAAAGACCTCTCTCTCGACTGTTCCTCCTACACCCTGTCTTGTGGTGATAAGAATGTTGCTCTTCCAAACAAGGAGTTCCAGATGATGGAGATGTTGATGCGTAATCCCGGTCAGATCTTCTCACAGGATCGATTCATGGATCGCATCTGGGGACTGGATACGGATACGGATCTTAGCGTTGTATGGGTTTATATCTCATATCTTCGTAAGAAGATGCAGTCCATCGGAAGTGGCGTGAAAATCAAGGCAACCCGTAACGTGGGGTATTCTCTGGAGAATTAAGCGTGGCAGGGCGTCGACTCACGATGAATAGAAGTTGGAGAAAGCATTATGGTTCGATTATTACGAAGAAAATTCATCGCCATCTCCATGTTGTCGGTCACACTCGTGCTTGCGGTGCTGATCGGCATTATGAATATAGTGAATTTCCGCAGCGTGCTCGCTCAGACGGATGAGAGGCTTGAGATCCTCGCTGAGAACGGAGGCAGCTTCCCTGCACTGAAGCCGGATTCCTTCGGAGATATAGAGCCAGGCAAAGATACGAAGCCGGTACTGCATCGTAGGAATCTCGAGATGCCTTTTGATACACGTTACTTTACTGTGACCCTGGATTCGGATGGGAATATTAGGGCAACAGATACGGATCATATTGCGGCAGTGTCATCAGACCTCGCCGGACAGATGGTCGAGGAAGTTCGTTCGAGCGGCAGCAGTAAGGGATTCGATGGGGACTATCGCTATATGGTCCTTGACCAGGATACGGATGGGAAGCTTTATATTTTCGTTGACTGCACAAGGGACATGGAGAGCTTCCGACAGTTCCTCTATGCGTCTGTTGGTGTAAGTCTTCTGGGCCTGGCTGGAGTATTCGTTCTGGTCTTTCTTCTGTCGAAGAGGGCCATCCGCCCCATCGCAGAATCCTACGAGAAGCAGAAGCGCTTCATCACGGATGCAAGCCATGAGATCAAAACACCTCTTGCCATCATCCGTGCGAATACGGAAGTCCTCGAGATGACAATTGATGAAGATAATAAGTGGATCAAGAGTATCCAGCATCAGACGGATCGTCTGGCGAGGCTGACGGAGCGCCTGGTCTTTCTTACCCGAATGGATGAGGAGAACAATCCCATCATGGAGAAGCGCGATATGGATCTTAGCAATGCGGTCGTAGAGATGGCGGATGGTTACCTTGCGATGGCAAAATCCAAGGGCAGGAAGCTTGCAATCGATGTCGAGGACGGTATCCGTCTGACCGCGGACGAAGCCATGATGCGCCAGGTCGTATCCCTGCTTCTGGATAATGCGATGAAGTATTCTTCTGAAGGTGGAAATGTAGAGCTTGCCCTGAAGCGTGAAGGTCAGCGTGTTCTTCTTACGGTATCGAATTCTGTGGAAGAGAGGTCAGTGACAGAAGGTGCTCATCCGGAATTCTTCGACCGCTTCTATCGTGCAGACCAGTCACGGAATACGGAGAATGGGCGTGGAAGTTTTGGAATCGGGCTTTCTGTTGTGCAGGCGATTGTGGATGCGCACAAGGGGAAGATCTCTGCGGACTGCCATAACAATTGTGTGGTGATTACAGCGAAACTGCCACTGTGATGACCAGTCGCAGTTGGGCGGCTACCTTTTGAGGGCCTTTTCGAGACGAGCTAAATGCTGTTGTTCAGCGTCATGTAGTTTACCTGTAACAGACGCATTTCCTCTGATTGTCTCTGAAAAGGCCCTCAAAACGCGCCCAACTGCTCGTATGGCGTGATAGTGGCCGCCCAACTGCTCATATGACATCAATATGTATAACCCGCGGAGTTTTCTGCGGGTTTTCTTGTGCAGTATGAGCCTGTACCTGGATGTTATAATGATGAGAGTTTATCAGAATGAATATGAAGGCTGCTTTTGTGACGGCCATAGATGAATTGAAATCGTTGTTATATCCACTGCGATAGTGGTTAGGAAAGGTTGATGTTATGTCTGGATTCTTTTTTCTCCGTCATGGTCAGACGGATATGAATATTCGCCATATGATGCAGGGTAGAGTGAATACGCATCTGAATGAGACTGGTCGTAGGCAGGCGAGAAAAGCGGCTGAGTTTATGCGGGAGAATGGTATCTGTCCGGATGAGATCTATACGAGTCCTTTGGTTCGTACGATTGAGACGGCGGAGGAAGCGACGGGGCAGAAGAGGGAGGTCTTTAAGACAGAGCCTTTGATTGTTGAGATGAGCTTTGGTATCTATGAGGGTACGGAGGTTGAAAAGCTGCATCCTGACTTCTACCATGACTTCTTTAATGATCCGGTACATTGCTGTATGCCGGATCAGGCGGAGACTTACGAAGATCTTCTGGGACGGGCACGGACTTTCTACGAGAAGATCCTTCGTTTGGGCATGTCAGAAGATAAGACGAGGCTCTATGTTTCTCATGGTGCCTTCCTGCATGCCCTCTTCATCGTTGTGAATGAGATCCCCTTGGAGAAGATGTGGGATTATCCTGTGGACAATGCGTCTATTATGCAGTTGGTTGAAGAGAATGGAAAGTATCGTCTGAAGCTGATCTTCGAGGGCTATGGCAATCGTACCGGGAATGTGTTGGAAGAAGAATAGTTTTTATCACTATTTTTTGAAGATACAAATCCATAGTGCTATAATCAATCCAACTGTGTCAGGCGCACAGTTGGATTTTAGTGTTCACGGGCTATACATTCAGTCCGACGCGAGGGTCGGCTATTAAGGAATCCGCATGGATTCAGGAGAAGAATAAGGGAGAGGAACTATGTGCTCGAGTACTGAGGACTTACAGAGAGAGATTCGCGAGCTTTGCGAGGCGAAACATGCCAAGCTGTTCGCACATTACTACGTACCGGATGAGGTCCAGGATATCGCTGATGAGATCGGTGATTCTTTCTTCCTCGCAAGACGAGCAAGAGAGACAGACGCAGAGATCATCGTTCTCTGTGGTGTGCAGTTCATGGGTGAATCTGCGAAGATTCTAAATCCGG
>Ga0256405_10012949_pt1 | contig 10150 bp, 7 predicted proteins | sample RumenRJG_02DNA_FD_189096 | JGI IMG/M metagenome (GOLD analysis project Ga0256405, IMG submission 189096) | Bovine rumen microbial communities from Lethbridge, Alberta, Canada - RJG_02 | ecosystem: Host-associated > Mammals > Digestive system > Stomach > Rumen | place: Canada: Alberta | collected... | reverse complement strand
TCATCCGAAAACAACTAAAAAATAATAAAATTCAGCATGAGAAAAAGACTATTCCTGGCTGCCCTGGCAGCCATCGTGGGCACAGCCACGGCCATAGCCCAGCAAATTGCAGTAGTGTCGGAAGGCGGCGGCACCAATGTGTTCCAGACCTTAACCGAAGCCATCGAAGGTGCCTCCGATGGCAGCGTCATCTACCTCCCCGGGGGCGGCTTCCAAATTGACGACAGCGTGAAGATTACCAAACGACTCACCATCATCGGCATCGGACACAAGGCCAAGAATGAAAATGTGGATGGGAATACCACCATTGTAGGCAATCTCTTCTTCAACGAGGGAGCAAGCGGTAGTTCCGTGATGGGATGCTTTCTCTCGGGAAATGTTTTTATAGGTGAAGACGGAACTTCGGTAAATAATGTTGTGATCAAATATTGTAACCTCAATGGCGTAACTGTAAAAAATAGTTTATGTAGCAGTACATTTATTAATCAAAATTATATAAGAGGAGAATGCGATTTTGCCTGGGCAGATTGCAATATAACTAACAATGTATGTAATGCATTAAATACGATTAACGGAGGAAAAATTGTAAATAACCTTATCATTCATGGAGGGGCACCCTTTTCAAATGTTAACAATAGTACAATTGTAAACAATGTAAGTATATATATAGGAGGTAGCCTTCCTGGAGGAAGTTGGTACCAATTTAACAACAATATTGTTTCTGGAAACATGAGAACAATAAAAGGTTGGGGAGAAGACCCTATCTGCATTGAAGGTATAAATTTAAATACCGTCTTTACCAAGTACAATGGTGGAGCCATCTCCCCCGCCTCCGACTTCCACTTCACTGAGGAATATCAGCAGTACTCTGACTGCGGCATCTATGGTGGCACGGGTTTTAGCGATGGACAGTTGCCTCCCGTACCATTCATTGTAGCGAAGAGCATTCCTGAGCAGACGGATGCAGCCGGCAATCTGAACATCAAGATTCGTGTGAAGGCTGGCGAATAGCTCTTGGCATTTTCTCTAATTCTTGATTATTAACAACCTGAATAAACATAGTAAAACGATGAACACGAAACGAATTATTTCCCTTATAGCTGTGACGCTGATCATGTTCACCTCAGCTACGGCACAGCGCATCTCCGTAGTCACTGAGAACGGAGTCACCAGTATCTTCCGCACTCTTCAAGATGCCATCGAAAGTGCTGACCCGGGTAGCACCATCTATCTCCCTGGTGGCGGTTTCACCCTTCCCGACAGCGTGAAGATTACGAAAAAGCTCACCATCATCGGCATCGGCCATAAGTCTGACAACGAGAACGCCGACGGCAGCACCATCATCTCTGGCAACCTTTGGTTCAACGAAAACAGCAGCGGCAGCGCCGTCATGGCTTGCTACATCACTGGCGACGTGAATATTGGTGAAGGTGATGCCGCCGTGAACGATATCACGATTATGTTTTGCAACCTGAACAGCGTGCAGGTAAAGAATAGTACATGTCAGGAGACGGTGGTGAGTCAGAATTATGTAAGGAGTACGTCATTATTTGGTGGGGCAAATGCACATATCTTAAATAATGTAATTCATGCAATTGGAAAAGTTAATGGTGGCCGTATTTCAAATAATTTATTCGTGGCTCAATATGAATACTCTGCCTCAGGTATCTCACATTCGTATTCATGCATATTATCAGACAATAGCATTATAAAGAATAACATTTTTTTACCCCAAAAGGCAACCGATACATCATATTATCATTATTATCATTATTTGGTTGCAGGATCAGAAAACACAGTTAATCATAATTTAACTAGGGTTGATATCATTGGCGATGATGGCATCACCCTTGGCGATATTGACTGGAACGACGTTTTCGACAACTATAATGGCGGTGCCATCTCCCCCGTCTCCAGTTTCCACTTCAAAGAAGACTATGCTGAATATGAACACCAGGTAGGCATCTACGCTGGCGACGGCTTTAACGAGTCGCAGCAGGCTCCCGTGCCTTCAATCGTAGCAAAGGACATCCCTCAGCAGACCGATGCTGCCGGCAACCTGAATATTAAGATTCGCGTGAAAGCAGGTAACTAATAAACGAACATCATGATGACAACTAAACGACATATAACCCGAGCATTAGCCTTGCTGTTTGCGCTGCTCCCCCTCAAGGCGGCGGCTCAGCAGCTATCGGGATACGAATACTGGTTCGACGGCGACATGGCGAACCGCACGTTCGTAGGACTGAGCGGATCGGAGGCTGACATCGATGTCAGCATCGCCACCAACGGCCTTGCCAACGGTCTGCACACACTCTATCTGCGCTTCAAGCAGACTGGAGGCGACTACGGCTACTCCGCCATCACCACCGCGCAGTTCTTCAAGGTGAACATGGCGGAAGGCAGCAAGATAGAATACTGGATTGATGGCGACTACGAGGGAACGCGTAAGACCGTCAGTGCCCATGTGGCCTCAACGGGCGATGCCATCATCAGCACGGAAGCCTTCGACCTGAGCGACGTGCCTGCAGGCATGCACCGCGTCTACTACCGGGCATTGGGTTCCGACGGCGTCACCTGCTCGGCCGTGAGCATGACACCCGTAATGGTGGGCGGCGGCGAGACCACGCAACTGGAGTACTGGTTCGACGGGCAGCGCGACGACGGAACCGTCAGCACCATCACCGGAAATGCCGCAGCTTCGGGCGACGCAGGCACCATCTTCAATGGCACGCTCGACTTGAGCACCCTCTCCGAGGGCATGCACCGCATGTACTACCGCAGCGTGAACAGCACGGGCGTCACCAGCACTGCCGTGAGCATGACACCAGTGATGGTGAAGTCGCGGTATAACGTGGATAACATTGACGATTTGACCGTGACAACTCAGGCATTCTGGATTGATGATGAAGAGCCCGAGATTCACTCTGTTGCCCACCCTGGCAACATCATCACCCAGCCATATATTAAAGACCTCCGCAAATTGTCAGATGGGCAACACACGGTTCACGTGCAGTTCGCCAATTCTGCCGGCATCTGGAATGCTCCTCTTAGCCAAACTTTCACCAAGGCTAAAGTAAATGCGCCGATGATTGTCATGAACGGAAGTGTTGAAGATGGCGTTGTGACGTTGAAGTTCAACTCTGTGGCATATGGACAGCACTACACCGTAGTACGCAAGTATGAAAGTGGCAAGTTATATAAGGTGGAGGGCATTGATAACTATGAATATCCTGCTGCCTTGAAATCTACCGATACCCCTGCTCCAGGCACCTACACTTACTACGTGGAAGGTTCCTACATAGATGCTGACGGAGTGAGGCAGAAGGTTCGTTCAGGAGATGTGGCTCTCACCGTTGAGAGTGCTGCCAGCACCGTAAAGCGTGGTAGCATAAACATTGTCCTTCTTAGAGACGGCAAGAAGAACACGCTGAACAACTGCCAGTCGAAGATGTTTGTGAATGGAGAAGAAGTTCATGACATATTCTCGTCAAGCGGATTATTTACCATTAGTAATGTGCCTTATGGCAAAGAACTGACCATCAGCGTCGAGGATGAGTATTGGAGCTACAACGATTTGAACATCATTGCGAACGAACATACTTGCAGTAATACACTCCGTATGGACGGCACGAAGAGAGAAGTGGAAAACGACGAACAGCCCGACAACACCGTTTACGACCTTACGATAGTAGACAAAGTGCACATCACTCCCAACAATTGGGAAGTAGAAGTGTGGAATGGGTCCAGCAATCCTTGGTTAGGCAACATCATCGTAAAGGTCATCAGCAAAAAAGTGAAAGACCTATACGACAGGCAGGCAACAGAAGGAAGCCCGTCTATATGGTATTACCTTATCCATCCGAACGCAGGTCTGGACCAAGGCCCCGTCCTTACCCTCTCTGCCGACAAGCACGTAAGAATAGAAGGACGCAGCCAAGTAGTCGTGTCGCTAGATATCAAAGACCTACCCGAGAGTGACAGAAACAAGAATGAAGATTATTATGTATATGTGTTCACCAAGAAAGACGGTTTTGATCAATTAAAAGAATTGAATTATGGTGGAGACGACTCACGCAGAAATCCTCAATTACTGACATTTAATCCAAAGAATTACTATGCTGGTTCCGAAAAGGACTTATTGGACTACATGGATGACTATGTAGAAGCTATGAAGTGGATCAAGAAGTTCACCGACTGGGGAGATCCCCTTAAACTGGCATGGGAAACAGGCGGCGACGGATTCAACAAATATATAGAAGCCCTGGAAAAATTAAGAAACGGTGATGTGGACGAGGAAGATTTTGACTTCTGGGATAAGGACATTACTGGTGATGCCGTCAAGTCATCCGGCATGTTGTTGAACGTATTTTTCAACGATGTCCATAAATCCGTAAAGAAGTACACCGATAACTTCACGAAGAACATGGGCTACAAAGCATATGCTAAAATACAAGAATTGCAACAGAGCATCGATGGCTTCGCCATTGCATCACAGGCCGATGACAACCACAAATTCTTCGAATTGGCCAAACAGGTGCTGAAGATTGCAAAGAAATGGGATGACCCTGTAGTAGATTGCTATATGAAATACTTTGAAGTGGGTGAGGCTATGGCTTCGGCCGTCGAAGAATTGGCAAATTCCATGAACACCCCCTATGTCTTTAACAAACTTTCTTCTGGCAACAGCATCTACAAGATCAAAGTGCGCAAGTATTATGACGGAAAGAACTGGGGAGGCTATTTCCTTGGTGAAGATTTCTATCCGCATAAGGATTACCGTGGCATCAAGATTACACATTCTGGACAAATCAGGTCTATTAAGGTGGAACTCTTGAATCCTACAAATGGAGTCATTGCAACGGGCATTCCTGCTACTGTAGATCTTGACAGCGACGGAATTACGGTCAAAAACGTGGAGTTTGATAAATATAAGACTGAGTATTTTAATTTGTATGAAGCATGGATGACTATCGAATGGAGCAACAACCGCGTCACTCACGTACCCCTGCTTGACAAGAATTTTGTAAAGCTAGCAAATGCTGACTCGAGCGAAAATCCTTTGACAGTAACTATTGAGCTACAATCCGAAGCCTTCCTGGATGTAGAAAGAATCGCAAATCAAATAGAATTCGTAGAACCATAAAACTATGAACAAGATATTAACAATCATCATAACTTGCTGTCTTTCCATAGCAATGAATGCTCAGGAACAGGCCCCGGCCTTTATTTCTCCAGAGATTGAACAAGGAATTCGGGATTACCTCGGTCTGAATGAATCGGAACCTATAAACACGACGCAGTTAGACACCATTACGACCCTTGACCTATCAAGACGAGGAATTACCGACATCCATGATTTGGTGTTGCTTCCCGAATTGCGTACAGTTGATTTAAGCGACAACAAGATAGAAGACTTACAACCGCTGACGGTCCTTGATTCTTTGAGATGGGTTGACCTCAGTTATAACAGTCTGAAAAACATCAACGGTCTTTTATATGCCTCTGCAAAGGAGTTGACTGCTAATGTGGGATTCAACTACATTCAGGATTTCTCATTGTTCAGTTTGTCAACCCCCTGCAAATTCACTCTTGAGGGAGTCGGCTTTCAGCTTATAGAAGATGGGGCTTTTTTCGACGTTGCGCAGTTCATCTGCAATTCATCTGCCACCCCATTCTCTGTACGCGGCATCATGCGAACAAATATGGATGAAGCTATAAAGCTTATATGTGAAGACGAAGTAATTGAAATGTCGGCCGAAGAGGAATATTTCAAGAAAAATCTTCAATACCACGGAACTGCTGCAACAGTGGTGGTGCTCACTAACGGCGAACTTAGCGACACAACTTGGTTGGTACCACCTGTAGAATATGAGGTGACTGCCGGTGCCGAACTGACTATTGCAACTGGACTGCCTGAAAATTATTCACTCGCAAATGTCTACGCACAAAACGGCACGATAACAACAGACGGACGGACTATCATATACACTGCCTTTGACGATTTTGAGGAAGACGTTATCTGCCTCAACTATTACGAAAAAGGAAGGCTACGCGGTTCTACAGAGTACTATCTGGTGAACCCCGACCTGGTGAGCACGCTGAAGGGCGACGTGAACAACGACCGCATAGTGAGTATTGCCGACGTGACAGCAATGGTTAACAATATTCTCGGCAAGCAGCACGCCAACTTCCTGAGGCGCAATGCCGACATCAACGGCGACGGCAGCGTGACGATCGCGGACGTGACGGCACTGGTGAATATCATCCTGGGGAAGACAGGGCAATAAGCCCCAGCCACAGGAAGCCCCACCCCCAACCCCTCCCCCATAGGGAGGGGAGGCCTGCCGGGAGAAGAGCTTGCTCGGGAATGAGGGCAGCACCTTTGAAAAAAAGAAAAAAGGAAAGAAAATGGCAAAAAAATTTGGTGGTAACGGAAAAAGTTCGTACCTTTGCAGCCGCTAACTGAAAGAAATAGGGGCGTAGCCCAGTTGGTTTAGAGCGCTGCAGTCACATTGCAGAGGTCCCCGGTTCGAGCCCGGGCGTCCCTACGAAGAGAAGAGAAACCACATGTGGGATTTCTCTTCTTTTTTTATTTAACGACAAGTACTTTAAAAAGCAATCAACAACGAACATGAACATGAAGCATTTCCTCCTGACGACCTTACTGGCGCTCCTCATGGGCATCGGCGCTTACGGACAGACGAACCTGACGGGCCGCGTCTACTACAACGCCAACATTATGCAAGTCCAGTTCGACGACGAACTGAAAAAATTAGAAAAGGACATTGCCGCCAAAAAAGCAGAAGCCATCGCCGAGGCTGAAAAGAAGAGAGGTCGCAAGCTGACCGCTGCCGAAACAGCCAAGTTGAACAGCGAGATTGACAAGGGCATGAAGCAAGCGAAGAGCGTGATGAATGGCATGAAAACAGCCATCACCCTTGAATTCAAATCGGCCACGGAGGTGGTGATGAAGATGGACATGAATATTGACGACGATGCCATGAAAGCTGCCGGCATTCCCTGGCTTAAGCGCAAGGCCATGAAGGCAGCACTTGCCATCGGCCCTTCGTCGCAGAAAGATACCTACGTCGTGAAGGGCAACCAGGTCATCGTTGGAACAGGAAAAGACCAAGACACGATGACGCTAAGTGCCGACGGCAAGACCATCACCGGCACAATGGACGGTAAGAAGTTCACGCTGACGCGCACGAAATAAGCATCAGACTTAGGAAAAAAAATAAAAGGAGACACAGCCGACATGCCGTGTCTCCCTATTTTTATTGTTGCCTGAGATAGCCCACCATAAGCTGGGCGGCATTGTCGGGTGCGATGTCGTCGCCGAGCCGCTTCTGCACTTCGCGATAGTCGAAGAGCATGGTCGTGCGGGCATCGTGGCCCGGCAGCAGGCGGCGCAGCTCGTTGCGGATGTTCTCAACCGAGAAGCGGTCGGCCAGCAGTTCGCGCACCACCTCGCGGTCGGCGATGAGGTTGACGAGCGAGATGAACCGGCACTTGATGATGTTGTTGAAGGCAAAGCGAATGAGACGTGGCACGGGTGTCTTGTAGCACACCACCTGCGGCACGTTGAAGAGTGCCGTCTCGAGGGTTGCCGTGCCACTGGTGACGAGGGCTGCAGTGGCATGCGAGAGCAAGGCGTAGGTCTGGTTTTTCAGCAGCGTGACGGGTTTGCCGGAAATGAACGGCAGGTAGTAGTCATCGTCGATAGACGGTGCGCCAGCCACGACAAGCTGATACTCAGCGGCATAGGGCTCAGCAGCCTCGATCATGGCGGGCAGGTTGTCCTTGATTTCCTGCTTGCGCGAGCCTGCCAGCAAGGCGATGATGGGAGCCTCCCCCAACCCCTCCTCAAGGAGGGGAGCCAAGGCCACGGCCAGCTGCGCCTTGCCTTCTGGCGTGTGGAGAGCGGCTTTGTATGCCCTGACCTCGTGGGCCGTGGGATTGCCAACGTAGTGGATGGGATAGTGATGCTTGTGCTCGTAGAAGTCGACCTCGAAGGGCAGGATGGAGAAGAGCTGGTCGACGTCGCGCTTGATGCTGCGGATGCGCCACTCTTTCCATGCCCAGATTTTCGGCGAGATGTAGTAGTAGACGCGGGGAAGCCTCTGCCCCACCCTGCCCTGCAGAGAGGGCGTTTTCAGGGCCTTCACTCTTTCCTTGTGCAGGAACTTCGCTATCTTCAGGTTGAAGCCCGGATAGTCGACAAGGATGACGGCATCGGGCTGCCACTCGATGATGTCGCGCTTGCAGAACGCGAGGTTGCGGAAGATGGTTGGCAGATGGAGCAGCACGGGTATGAAGCCCATGTAGGCCAGTTCCTTATAATGACGCACACGCGTGCCACCGACCTCCGACATGAGGTCGCCTCCGAAGAAGCGAAACTCGGCCTGAGGGTCTTCCTTCTGCAGCGACCGCATCAGATGGGAGGCGTGCAGGTCGCCAGAGGCTTCGCCGACAATCAGATAGTATTTCATTTCAGTAAACGCTAAACATCAAAATCAAAAACTCTCAACCTTCTCAACGGCACCGCAGGTGCCTTCTCAACCTTTAAATATTCCACTCGCGCAGATGGTCCATGAAGCCATAGGCAGTGACATCCATATGGGTGGGGGTGATGGCGACGAAGCCGTTGTTGAGTGCCCACTGGTCGGTGTCCTCAGCACTGGGTTCGTCGTTTTCGTAACGTCCCACCATCCAGTAGTAGTCGTAGCCACGCGGATGATGGCGCCGCACCACCTCATCTACCCATCGGCCGTAGGTCATGCGGCAGATGCGCACACCCTCGAACTGCTCGCGAGCAGGGAAGTTCACGTTCAGGCAGACGCCCTTCGGCAAGCCTTCTTCGAGCACCTGTCTGACAATCTGCTGCACGTAGGGGCGCAGCGGCTCGAGGTTGGCATCGTGGTTGTAGTAGCAACTGGAGAAGGCTATCGAAGGAATGTATTTCAGGCAGCCCTCCATGGCCACGCCCATCGTGCCAGAGTAGTGGTTGTTGACGGTGGAATTGTCGCCGTGGTTGATGCCGCCGAGGATGAGGTCGGGCAAGCGGTGGCGGTGGGCCTCAGGGAAAGAGCAGTGGGCCGGGTCGTCGTGCTCGAAGCAGAACTGGTCGATGGCCAGCTTCACGCAGTCGACCGGTGTTCCGCTGCACGACCACACCTCGATGCCCTCGCCCAACGACGGACGCGGGCGCAGCGTCAGCGGATCGACGGCCGTGAAGGCGCACGAGTAGCCAGAACGCGGTCCGTCGGGAGCACAAATGAGCACATTGCCGAAGGGACTCACCATATCGGCCAGCGCACGTATGCCATTGGCATCGAAGCCGTCGTCGTTGGAGATGAGAATCAGCGGACGCTGCACAGTCGTCTTGTCGTTTTTCGGCTCAGCGGTGGCCAGACCGAGAGGATTGTGGGTGGTAGAATTCATATAAAAAGTATAATTTTGACTGCAAAAGTACGAAAAAAGGTTTAAATTACAAGATTCTCGCATAATTTTCGTAACTTTGCACCTTAAAAAGTTGCAAAAAGCGGTTTCATGTTGGCAAAAGAACCTATTCTTGTGCCTAAGACGTGTGGCCCTTTGTTGCGACAACCAGTATTGAAACAATAGTATATTGGAGAGTAAAATCATGGCAAAAATCATAGCATTAGCAAATCAGAAAGGTGGCGTGGGTAAGACCACGACAACCATGAACCTGGCAGCCTCGCTGGCCACGCTGGAGAAGTCGGTGCTCGTCATCGATGCCGACCCGCAGGCCAATGCATCGAGCGGTCTGGGTGTGAATATTCAGGAAGTGGACTGCTCGCTCTACGAGTGCATCATTGACCACGCCGACGTGCGCGACGCCATCTACACCACCGACATCGACGGCCTCGACATCATCCCGAGCCACATCGACCTGGTGGGTGCCGAGATTGAGATGCTGAACCTGGAGAACCGCGAGCGTGTGCTGAAAAACCTGCTGGAGCCGCTGCGCAAGGAGTACGACTATATCCTCATCGACTGTGCACCGTCGCTGGGCCTCATCACCGTGAACGCGCTGACGGCTGCCGACTCGGTCATCATCCCCGTGCAGTGTGAATACTTTGCACTGGAAGGCATCTCGAAACTGCTGAACACCATCCGCATC
>Ga0256405_10012947_pt1 | contig 10152 bp, 12 predicted proteins | sample RumenRJG_02DNA_FD_189096 | JGI IMG/M metagenome (GOLD analysis project Ga0256405, IMG submission 189096) | Bovine rumen microbial communities from Lethbridge, Alberta, Canada - RJG_02 | ecosystem: Host-associated > Mammals > Digestive system > Stomach > Rumen | place: Canada: Alberta... | reverse complement strand
ATCCTGGGATTTTAACATACATTTCACGAATTTCTCCTGGTATTTTATCATATCCGTCCAAATATACTTTATTTGGTTTTACTTTTCGAGGAAAATTATTTCTCTTGTCTATATTAATATAAAAATAATTATATTTGCTACCTTTCATAAACGTAATAAGATTAACTCGGGATTTATATAGACTTATTTGCAGGGTAAAAAAAGCACCTTCCAATTCATCCGGTAATGGTGGAGGGGGATTTTCTTTTAATACTTCTCTTATATGGTCTTTAACTATTGTTGTAACTTCTGGATTGTATCGTTCTTCTATCAGTACACCATTTCTGTCAAATGTTGCAATATACCAATCCCCTAAATCTGTTGGTAAATAAAACGGTATCTTCAATTTATTATTCAAATACATTGCATAATCTGTCAAATATTTGCACAATACAGGGTTATCTTTTCGAGTTATGTCTTTATAACCAGGTAGTTGCTCTGCATTGGCAGAGTAACTTACTAAAATTATTAATAATATAGTTAATATTAGTCTTTGCACGGTTTTAGAAAATACCCTTTTATTGCACTTTTGATAATATCATTTTCCTGAAAATAAGTCAATTCGCCTTGTTGTACGAGTTCTTGGGCTTGAGAATTTGTTAAAATATCTCCCGTTTTTAGTCGTCTAAATATTTCAGGCTCGTACAACTCATACAACTCTGATGTTGTCAGGTCGTTTATTATATCTCTTGTAAATTGAATATCAGAAATACTATTAATAAATTCTGCGTGTTTATTTTTATATTTATCAATAGGTATTGCATTATTACAATCACCCATTCTTGCTAGTGCATGCGCTTTTATATTGCCTATTTTTAGTTCCTTTTGATAGTTAACGTCAGGATTTAGAACTATGTAACTTGCACCAACATGTTTATATAAAAGTTTTGACACAGGGTCGTGTGGATCTCTGAAATTTGTAACTAAATCATAATTTAATTCTCTTTGTTTTGCATCTCTGATAGTCTTTAAAATATGACCACCAAGAGCAAAAGCATTATAAGAATAGATTTTTACATCATTTGAAAGTCCTACAAATATGGCTTCGCTTCCACCTTCCGAATGTCCTGCAACTTCAAAAGTTACTGTTCCATCACCGTATGTTTTTTTTAATTTCCTCAGGTACTCATTTGCGTACTCCATTTGTTTTGGTGCAAAATTTAGTGCCATTTTTGTATTGGCAGCCCAATCTTTGAAAAAACTTAAATTTTCTAAACTTGTATCTGTACCAGCAAAACAAATTATTATTCTGTTTTGGTATTTGAATACAACAGCCTTGAAATTTGAAGATTTTTCCATATTTTTATCAATAATTTCTACATCATCAGGCAGTTCGTAAGGTTGTTTTTTATTTATACAATTAGCCACAAGACAAAGTTGTTTTACAAATTCAGCCGATGATAACAAATCCTTTTCAGTTACAGGTATGTATGTTTTTGAGAGTACATCATTGGCATTTAAATTATCTTGTCCGTTAAAACTACTATTCGGATTTATTTTTTTATCCGTAAATTTATCTGACATATTATTTTGTCTTTCAAGCTCATTCTTTTCTGTGAAATTTTCTTGTTTATTAATAGAATCATCATATTTAGGTTTTATAAAATCTGAAATCTGATTATTAAATAAATCTTTTTCCATTTCATTTAGATTTATATAATTATTTAGTTTCGATAAATTTTCCTCTATTCTATTATCATCTTTTTGCTCAACAGCATCAGATAAATCATTAACAACAGATAAAGTATTGTTATAGGTTTTTTCCATTTTTTTATATTGTTCAAAGGCTTTTGAATAATCATTTTCGTTTAAATTTTTAAGTTTACTTTTGTATTCTACTAAGTTTTTTGCTTGAATTGCTATATTATTTTGGATTTTACTTATACCCGCATTTATACTTACATAATTTTTCTTTTTTGTTTCTCCTTTAATATCATCAATTATAGATTTTATACTCTTATATACTTGATAAACTTCAATTCCGACAAATATGACAATTGTCGCTATTTCTATAACTTCTTCAGGTGAAATATTGGATTTTGTACGATTATCATTACTTTGTTCAAATTTATTGTTATCAATATTGTTTGTATATGAAAAGTGTGTTGCTTGGTTTGGTCTTGAACGATAATAGTCTTTTACATGTGTTCCATCATCTCTATTGTATGAATTTACGTGAATTTTATCATTAGTAGATAAATTTTGATTATTAGAATTTTCTGTCATAAATTTTCCATTTCTGTAAAAAAATTGGCGATATTTAATATCGCCAACATAAAAAATTAGTGGATAAATAAGTATTATACAAGCGGATTTTGCAAATCATTTTGAACTAGAAAATTATTTGCATTTTCTATTCCGTATTGTTCAAGTGCAAACTTAAAACATTCTATCCAGTTGATTTGCTGATTTACGGCAGGTACTTCCGCAAATGATTTCACTACGTCAAACAACTCTCTTGAACGTGTTTTTCTCTCTAACGTTGCTTTTCTATCACCGTAGCGATAAATATAATTTGCGTTTCTGACGGTATCATCAACTTCCAAAAACATAGGTTTTCCATGTTCGTTTATACAAATTAATTCTCTGCCAAGTTTGAAATTAGCAATAATTTCTGCCGTTTTTTCAACCATTGGAATAATCAATTTTCGATTAATCGCATCAAGCATCATATTTAATCTTGCAGTTTGACCTGATACAGAATAAGTTAATTCTGTTGCAGTTCTTGCCTCATTTTGCAAATTGCCAGCCATATTTTTGAATATGCCTGTTGCGCTTTCGGTCGTTGTTTTAAAATAATTCAAGAAATCCCATCCGTGTAAAGCATTCTCAAAATTCAACGGAACAGGTGCTTGCGGCATTAAGGCTGAATCGTATTCAATAATTTTCCCGGGGCGAACGACTTGTTCACCTTTAAAACAACCTTTTGGTGCTAAATATGGAGGATTCATCATTAATGAAAGTGCATCTAATTGCTTATTTAAAATAGTTGATGAGATGTTATTCAATATCAATGCAACTTTTAGCGGCGAAATTCCTCTTTGAGTATCAGGATTTTTAATTACATTTGCATATATAAAAGGATTTATCACAAACGGATTATCTTCCATTCTGATAATTTCACATCTGCCTGCAACAACAATTAATTGATTTTTTAAAATCTTTCCGTCAAGTGTTTCAATATCTCCCCAGTATTCAAGAATTTCAACTTTGTTTCCGTCAACTGCCTTATCCGCATCGGAATTTTTGTTCTTTTTATTTGAAATTATTGATTTTAAATTTTCGATTTTCTCATCTGTCAATAAATTATTTGCCTTATCAGCCATAATATCGTGTATTGATGAGTAAGTTCTATAGACTTTAGCACAGTTATCCCAATTATCAAGACCGTTTTTGTCAAAAACAAAATCCTCAGGCTTAATATATTTAACTTTTGCATTGTCGTAAACAACTTTTTCCTCAATCACAAAGCCTGTTTCTGTAGGATTTACCAGCTGTTCTTCGATAGTTTGCGGGCGTCTTACGGTTTTTGTCTGTGTTTTCCACCCTACAAAAAGAGTTGCTTCACCTGTTTCAACAATACTATCAACCATTTTTTCCATTTCTTCTTCAAGTTTCATTTGTTCAAAAGTGTTTACAAGCATAGCTTTTTGACGGTTTGCAAGCATTTGTGTCTGCGGAGTATTACCGGACACATCAAACATTGAATCAGGGTGGGAATAAAGATTTTCGCTGATATGAGCCTTCAAAGTCTGTGCCAATTCGTAAATATCCGGCAATTGTATTTTAGTATGCCATTCGTTTACGGACGGAATATTATTTGAATAAATTGCATTCTTAATAAGGCGAATGTCGCTTAACTGACCTCGCCTTGCATCTTCCATATCATCATATTTTTGTGTAATTAATGCGGTTAATTCCTGCATTCTGTCGATTTTGTCCTGTTTTTTGATTGTTTTCATTTCTTACCTTTCCTTTATTTTCTTCTGTAATAACCTTTAACCGGAGTTCCGTCATTTCGTTTGTAATCATCAACCCATATCAAATCCCCTTTTGATACCATATCTTTGGCTTGATGTTCGTACGGAACACCAAATTCTTTTAATTGATTATCAATATATCTTTCATACTTTTCAAAATCAGTTGTTGATAATTTGCCGATTTCTTCTGCGGTAAAAACTTTTCCTTGAGGTAAATCTGTTTCATCTTCAATATTCGCAGCAAAACCTGTATATTTTCTTTTGTCAGACGGATGAGTAATCAGTTTCCCCGTTCTCATTCTCTCCATAACCTTTTTGGCAATAAGGTCATCAATTTCTTCATCACTATAATTTTTATTTTTTATTTCTTTTTTTATTTCTTCACCAATTTCTCTACCAATTGCATTATTCCATTTATCCATATTTTCTTCACCTTTACTCTGAGAAGAATATTTATTACCATTTCTTTCATGCAAATCGGCAAATAGTTTACTTATGTTTGCACCATAAAATATTGTCGTACGTGCTTGCATAAATACATGTTTAAAAGCATCCGCTTCATTATTCCAGGTAGAATGTTTTCCTGAACCAATATAAAATCCATATTTGTTTTGATATTTCAATGTTTTACTAAACATATCGTCTTTAAAATTTTTAAATTGAGGGAGAAGTTCAATTAAATATAATAGGTCATTGTCCTTATTCATTATTACCTCCTTTTGTGTTAATCTTTTATTATGAACAAGTTTTTATTGAGTAAATATTATGTTCCAAACGTGTTATCATATTTTTCATTATTAGGAAACATTATATATTTATTTGCTTTTTTAATTGTTAGAACTAAAGCACTAAATTTTTGTAGGAATGATTTTTCTTGCAATTTAATGCAATATACTTCGCTTTCATTTAAGTATTATTTTTGTTTTTGTGTTTTATTGTCAATTTTAATTTTAGGACTTTTAACTGAATTAATTTTAAGAAAATTACAAATAATTAAATCAAAATTACAGGTAAACAAAAATTTATTAAAAAAAATGATTTATATATTTTCTTTCGTATTAATACCTATTAGTTTTGTATATTTGATTTTTTTATTTTGGATTATTTATGCAATATTTGATACTATTAACAATATGTAAAATCTATTTTCTTCTGTAATAACCTTTAACCGGAGTTCCGTCATTTCGTTTGTAATCATCAACCCATATCAAATCCCTTTTTGATACCATATCTTTGGCTTGATGTTCTCTCGGAACACCAAATTCCTTCAACTGCTTATCTATATATTTTTCAAACTTTTGAAAATCGTCTGTTGACAAATTTCCGATTTCTTCTGCCGTAAAAACTCTTTTATTGTCAATATTTTTGTAATCAATGTCAAATGCAATACTTGCTTTGAGTATATTATTTTTAACATTTGATTTATATTCTATAGATTTATTTAAATCCCCAATATTTTCCAGCATATGATTAATTTTGTGAGGGATATATTTTTTAGTTGTTGAAATAACCTCAAATTGATTTTTTGTATCTGGAATATTGCTATCGACAACATATGTTTTTCCGTATTGATAATCCAAATTTTTCATGAAAATTAAATCTGATTTATTTCCATAATTTATGACATTAACCGGTTCTTTATCAGTTGCCAAAATTTTTCTTGTACCATAAGCAGAAAATGTAACTGCACTACAATTGGTTTCAAAACTCATAATTTGAGCTAAACTACCACCAAGAGAATGTCCTGAAAATATTATTTTTTTGTTTGGAAAGGTATTTTTTAAATCTTCATAAAAATTTCTGGCATCAATAATTTGATTAGGTATTTTATTACTAATCATTTGCAAATCTGCTTTAATATCATTTATGTTATCTTTATCTGTTCCTCGAAAAACTATAACAATTTGATTATTTATTAAAAATGCACTCGAATAAAAACCTGTTTCCTTATTTTCTTTGTATGATATTTCAATACAATCATTTGGAAGTGTATATTTATTATTTTTGTAAACATATCCTGATAATTGTTTTAATTTTTCATGAAATTTATAATCCATCATTTATGTATCCTTTATTTTTGTTATAATTAGTGTATGTTACAACGCTTAAAAAAATATATATCTTTCCATTTATTAACTTCTTACAGTTGGCTTGCATTTTTATTGTCATTTATTTTTGACAAAATTTTAAAACATCAACAAAATATTGACGATGGTTCAGGTACAATAGTAACAATTATTATATTTTTATTTTTTATTTTTATATTCCTATTTTTTATATCAATTTTTATAATAATATTTGTTGCTGAAAATTTAATAAATTATAAAATAAAAAGCAAAATTTTATTAGAAAATAAAATGTATGATATATATATATGTATAAGTCTATTGTTATATATACCTGTTATCGCATACTTAGTTCTTTTGTTATACAGGTATATACTGTGAATTATTTTCTTCTGTAATAACCTTTGACAGGAGTTCCGTCATCTCGTTTGTAATCATCAACCCATATCAAATCCCTTTTTGATACCATATCTTTGGCTTGATATTCTCTCGGAACACCAAATTCCTTCAACTGCTTATCTATATATTTTTCAAACTTTTGAAAATCGTCTGTTGACAATTTGCCGATTTCTTCTGCGGTAAAAACTTTTCCTTGAGGTAAATCTGTTTCATCTTCAATATTCGCAGCAAAACCTGTATATTTTCGTTTATCTGACGGATGCGTAATAAGTTTACCTGCTCTCATTCGCTCCATAACCTTTTTGGCTATTAGGTCGTCTAATTTACCACTATTTTTATAAATATTAATAAGAGTTGGATTGTATTCTTTAATTATTTCCTTAGCGACCTCACGTCCTTGTGCATTATTCCATTTATCCATATTTTCTTCGGCCTGAGGTTGATTATGTAATCTTCCATCTAATTCATGCCAATCACCTGCTAATTTACTTCCTGTATTTCCATATTTTAATGCTAAGTCCGCTTGCATAAAAGTATGCTTAAATGCATCTGCTTCGTTATTCCAAGTATCATGTTCTCCAGTTCCTATTTCAAAACCGTATATTTTTTGATATTTTTTAGTTTTTGAATATATCTCATTGTTATATTGTTTTATAAAATTATCATTGTTACTCATATTAATTTCCTTTCTTTATGTTAGACTTTATTTATGAAATTTGAAGAATTTTTATCTTTAAAGATATTTTCGTTATTAGGTAATTTATATTTACTATTCTGCATTTTTGCAATGACAGAATTCTTTGTACTTAGTAAATTTAGCAACATTTTGAATTATATTAAGTCATTAAACTTGGAATTTATATTTCCTTCTTTAGAAGTTTTATGTAATATATTTAGTATATTTTTAGTTTTAAACTTGCTTATTTTGAGTTTATTTATATTTGAAATCTTGTTTAAGGGTATTAAAAAACTACTACCTAATTTTCAAATAAATACGATCTTGTTTTATATTGGATTTTTGTTTAATTGTCTATTTAGTACATTATTTATATATTTTATTTTTACTTTTTAATGTTTCATTAAATTTACAGTCTATAATATATTTCTCTCTTATTTTTTTTAATGCCAAATCAGCCTGCATAAATGTATGTTTAAAAGCATCCGCTTCATTATTCCAAGCATCGTGTTCTCCCGTTCCTATTTCAAAGCTATATATTTTTTGATAGTTTTTAGTTTTTGCATTTTTATCATTTTATGACAGAATAAATTAGAATATCCTGTGGTTTGCCGTTTTTCATCGTTTCTGCCTTTAATTCCGCCTCAAACTTCATGCCGGCAGCACGCAAAATTGATGCTGCACGTACATTTTCCTTAAACACTTTTGCTTTTAATTTCTTAAATCCAAGTTTTTTAAAGCAATATCTGGTGAATTTCTTTGCAACTTGTTTTGTAAAATTACCCCAAAATTCTTTTTTGAAACAAGTTGTAACCTCTGCAGAATATAAATTATCCTTGTTTCCTGTAATATTTTCCAAAAATACAAATCCTGCAAATTTCTCATTTTTCAGTACTACCCAAAAAAATGAGAAATTTATTTCTATCGTTCTTATAATTTCATCCAGCAAATCCGCAGATACAAAATCATCCTCCAAATATCTGCTATAACACTTATATAAATTGTAAATATCTTCTAAAAAATTTATATTTCTGTATTGCTTTTTATTTCTGTTTATCTTTATTTTCACAAACTTAATCATTTTATTGACATTTCCTTTCGCTAATAATAAAATTAACCATATAGCAGGAGGTTTTATGACTACTAGAGAAGATTTAATTATGCAACAGTACAGACTATATTCGGATGCAAAAGAAAAGTTCATTGAAAGAACATTTATGACCAACAAATTCTACATGGTTTTTGATGTCGTTATAATGCTTCTTGTATTTTTAACAAATGGATTGGCTTTTGGAAAGCTTACTGCACCTGCATTATTTTCAGTAGTAGGAATTATTTGCTGCTCACTGTGGTGGCTGAATATGGATGCTTATACTTGTCTTATCAAAATCAAATTTTCAAAAGTTTTGGAAGAAATTGAAAAAGAATTACCATTTCAACCATACGCTATGGAATATAAAGCGCTCAAAGATTTTAGAAACAATAAAAAAGGATTCGTTTTCAGCGATATACAAAAAATATTCGCAGTATTCAGTTTCTTGGCTTTCTTTGTCATGCTCATGATTGAAATAATCCCAAAATGCACTAACTGCGGACTATAATTTCTGCGTATTCAAATTTAACGAAAGCATTTTCGGTTGAAAACACTTCTATTTCACCGTTAATGAGTTTTTCTCGTGAAATATTATCCATACCCAGCAATGCTTCTGCCTGAATTCCGTTAATGTAACTTATAGTATTATTTTGCTTATTAAATTTTTTAAAGACAGATTTTTTACTAAAAAGTTCTTTTGCACTAACTTGTTTTATGTCATAAACTCGTTTCTTTTCAAAGTTTACCGAAACATTTTTAAAGGCAGATTGAATTTCTTCTTTCATCTTTATTTTTATGAGTTCGTCTAGACTTTTACCTGAAAGTAGTGCATCTTCTATCATTTTTTTATCAGATTTTTTCATAATTAATCTCCTATATTTTTTTATCGTTTAAATTACTTATTGTGATAACCTTTGCCTGAAGTTGGGAATTATCTTCATCTTTTTGGAACAAATATTTGCATAAACTATCTAAAGCCTTCAAGGCTGCCGATGTATCTCTAAGCTTCTTTTTACCAGTTAAATTGCCCTCTTTATCTAAAATATCTTCTTCTTCCAGAGAAAATTCAGCTATTTGCAGCAATTTTTTTACTACATATCCTTTTTGCACACGTAAAGTTTTTATTTGACAATTAAGCTGTTTATTAAGTTCTTTTATAACAGCTTCCTCTGACAACAACTTTTCCGCACGCAGTTTTAGATTTTTATCTTTATAACCCGCATTTTTCGCTGCAATTTCTCCATCAAGGGTTTTTAAATATTCAGATATAAATTTTTTTTGCTGAGGTGTAAGTTTTTTCATAATGTTAAGAAACCTTAATATATTTGCCCTTAAATCTTAAATAGTCTATTATTAACATGCTATTTATATTTCGGCTAGTGTAAAATCTTATTAATAGGCAATAACTTCGGTTGGGCCTATTTTTTTTTGTCTAATCACGTTGTATTACAACACAAGGACTTTGTTGAACATCTGTGCATAATTTTGAACGCATTGTTGCTAGATTATCCTTATACATATTTAACCAATAAGAAAATTTACTGTATTGAGGATTTGCTTTCATTTTCATGCAAGCCCCATAGACTAAAAGCGGTTCAACAAAAGGTTCTGGAATTAAAGACATATCAGAAGAATCTTCTAATCTTTGCTTTTCGTTACCTTGAATATCTTTTGCAAAATCGTTTGTATAATAAACTACATCTATTGTTTTTTGCTTATTAAATTTTGGAAGTAACAGAACATCATTTAAGACACTATAGCAGGATGATGAGGAATTATTAGAAAGTAAAAATTGTTCAAAATTAGGTGTATATAGCAATTTTTTCCCGTCAATACTCAGTGTATGGATTTTACCGTTTATCGTATTAAGTATTTCTGAGGTATTTGCCGGTAAAGTTA
>Ga0256405_10012946_pt1 | contig 10153 bp, 11 predicted proteins | sample RumenRJG_02DNA_FD_189096 | JGI IMG/M metagenome (GOLD analysis project Ga0256405, IMG submission 189096) | Bovine rumen microbial communities from Lethbridge, Alberta, Canada - RJG_02 | ecosystem: Host-associated > Mammals > Digestive system > Stomach > Rumen | place: Canada: Alberta... | reverse complement strand
TTATTTTGTTGTTTCAATTATTATATGTATTTTTGCACCCAAGAAACATAGAGGACATGAATACAAGTACATTGACAACCCCGTCGCCTACAAGTGCACGATATTGGGCTACATTGAAAGACCTTAGTAACGATGTTAAGCTGGAGCTTATATCCTTGCTCAGCACTTCCATGCGGAAGACTGAGGAAGACTGGACAGAGAGTTTTGCCGGCAAATGGCAAGATGAAAGGTCAACGGAAGAAATCATTGATGACATTCGTGAAGCCAGGAATGCACACATGAAAGAGGTCGAATTATGAAAGGTTATCTTCTTGACACCAATATTTGCATTTTTGCCCTTAGAAATGAATACGGCATTATTGAACGCATGAAACAATGTGGAGAGGCAAGCTGCTTTGTTTCTGACGTTACAGTTATGGAGTTGCGTTACGGGGCGTATAATAGCAATAAGACTCAGGAGAATTTGATTGCCGTTAATAACTTCCTGAAGAAAGTGAAAACCGTTCCTTTTGCAGAGTCTATTGACGTCTTTTGTCAGGAGAAAGTCAGACTGAAGAAATTGGGAAAGAAATTGGAGGACTTTGACCTGCTTATAGGCAGTTCGGCAAAGGCAAAAGGCCTGATAATGGTAACAGACAACGTTAAGCACTTCGACCGTATCGAAGGGATTATTATTGAAAACTGGGTGAGCAGATAATCTTGTTTTCTTCATACTCCAGATACGTTTACTTGTCCTGTCACGCAGTCGGCAATAAGTCGCTGCTTATATTCTTTCAGATAGTCTATTTCTGATTGTAGCTCAGAAGCAAGTTTATCTATCTTTTCACACTTTTCTTCGATGTAGGCTACAATGGCTTGTTGCTCGTTGAGAGGTGGAATTAATAAAAATTGGTTTCCAAATACTGGGAAAGAAAAATCTGATGATCGTTCACGTATTCCCTTGTATAGAGATTGAATGAAACCACTCATTGCCATTTGACGAATAAGGTACGCATAGTAATAAACATTGAAATCACCTATAGGCGTACAGCAATGATATACAGAAGTGCCCATTCCATCTGAATCTGAAACGCCTATAGAACCCGCAAAAGCATCCATTTGGTGAATTACAAGGTCACCTTTTCGTATACCTTGATAACCATCAAATTTCTCAGACTCCGTAAAACCTGTTAATCGACGGTTCTTACGTAAAGTAACTTGCCCATCTCGAAAGCAAGTGATTACTTCATCTTCAGGGCGACGTTCTCGTTTATTCTTTTTAAACATGAATTTTGCTCTACGTGTCTCCCAATGTTCTGGTATTTCCCCAATCCACGAGATGCCACTATCTTTCATCTTCGCATCAGGATTCAAGCCTTTTGTGACTGCATCGGCAATGGTTTTCTGTTTCAGTTCCTGAAGAAGTTCTATCTCTTTCTCTTTGTCTGCTACATAAGCATCTATCTTGGAAGTCTTATCGTCAATATATTTCACTATTACACTTTGCTCATCGGGAGTAGGTAAGAAAAAGGGGATACTCTTTAGTGCATTAGGATTTAAATCCCATTGTCCTACCCTTATACCCTTAGAGTATTGAGTAAAAAATGGGACATAGACCTTACTGCGTATTGCTTTGCTGAAGAAATCCTTATTTACGCCCTTCAATTTGCATGTAAAATAAGCAGGGCTGACGATGCCATTATATTCTGAAACCGCATATGAACCTTGCCATGCTTTCATTTTATTTATTGCAAAGTCTCCCTTCTCGATATACTTATATCCACTTAAATCATCTGGAACAAAATTATGATTCTCCTCTTTGTCTTCCTTGTCACGTTCAATAACGCCCTGTTCACGAGTAACAGAAAGGAGTTGTGCATCACCATGTCCCTTTTCTGAAAATAATGTCAAGAATGAACGTAATTGCTTCACCTCCCAATGCTCTGGTATATCCCCAATCCATGAGACACCACTATCTTTATATGAACTATACCTCTCCATATTACTTCCCTAAGATTTCGTTCAACAATCCATCTGTGCGCTCCTCTATGCCACGAATATCTTTGCTGATTTCGTCAATAGTACGCAACTGCTTTGGCTTATAAAAATACTTGGTGAATGAGAGCTCATAGCCTGTCTCGACACTCTTCATATCTATGATAGCATCAGGAGAATAAGGCAGAATTTCATTTTTATAGAAACCTTCTATGCCTCCTTCATAGCGGAAAGGTATTATCTCAACATCCTTGCTTTTCTTGTCTATCACAGGAACACCTTTCTTCATGACGATATTGCCCTGTTCGTCTCGTTGTGGCTGATATACCTTTACACTCCAATAGCCAAACTCATTGTTTGGAAATATCTTGCTTTGTGGAGTCTCCTTGAAGTCCATCAACAGCTTCATGATTTGCTCCCTGTCTGCATCAGATGTCTCGCAGTTCTTCTCACCTAAGTTTTTACGCAAAGGCGTTTTTATCTCTGTAGCATCAATGAGCTGCACAAAGCCTTTTCGACGCTCCTCTTTCCTGTTCGTTATAACCCAAATGAAGGTGCCAATACCTGTGTTATAGAAGTCCTTCTCAGGCATAGCAATGATGGCTTCAAGTAGGTCGTTCTCTATGATATACTGACGCAAGTTGCTGGCTCCGCTTCCTGCATCGCCAGTAAAGAGTGAGGAACCATTATGCACTTCGACGATACGAGTGCCTAAAGCAGTATCTTCTCTCATGCGAGAGAGGTTGTTGGCAAGGAACATCATCTGCGCATCGCCAATATCAGGGATAAACGACATTTCTTTGCCCTCGCCATCTAAAACAGTGAAGCGACTATCCGTAAACTTCTTCTTGTCTTTTTCGTCGAGACCACGTTTCTTGAGGTCTTCTTTCCAAGGTGTGCCAAAGGGAGGATTGGAGATGCAGAAGTCGTAGGTTTCGCCTGGGTGACCATCGCGCGATATGGTACTGTCGAAGGCTATATATTCACGCTGTTCTGTGCCATGATGATATTGGAACGAATTGATGTTCTCCGAAATCATCAGGTCGGCCTTACAAGTGGCGAAAGTATCTGGCTGCAATTCCTGTCCGAAGATGTTTACCTGAACATGCTTGCCTTGGTCATTGGCAATCTCCATGATACGATCCTTGGCAATCGTCAAGATACCACCCGTTCCGCACGCACCGTCGTAAATATGATAGGTATTATCCGTAATCTTTTCAGCAATAGGGAGCACAGCAAGGTCTGCCAGCAACTTCACATAGTCGCGAGGCGTAAAGTGTTCACCAGCTTCAGTCACGTTGTTTTCCTCATTGAACTTGCGAAGCAGTTCTTCGAAGATGGTTCCCATCGTGTGGTTGTCGAGTCCTGGTAATCGTACATTGCCATCATCGTCCAGTACAGGCTTGTTAGACAGATTTATCTTATCGTCCGTAAACTTCTCGATGATACTGCCCAAGCGTTCTGCTTCCGTAAGGTTATCCACCATCTGGCGCAGATGGAACTTATCGATGATGTCCTGCACATCCTTGCTGAAGCCATTCAGATAGTCTGTGAAATTCATCTTCAGTCGCAGCGGGTCAGTTTCGCTCTTCAACGTCTTCATCGTAAACTTCGACGTATTGAAGAATGGATAGCCCGTTACGTTGTAAAGGATTGGGTCCTGATTCTGGATGTTGCTTTCGTCAAGCTTCTGCTTCATGGTAAGCAACGTTTCCTTTGTTGGCTCCAACAGCACATCAATGCGTCGAAGCACCATCATGGGCATGATGATTTTCTTATACTCGCCTTTCTCGAAGGCATAGACAAGCACATCTGTAGCAATGTTCCAGATGAACGAGAATAGTTGGTTGTATTGACTTTGGTTCATATACGATAGTTTTAGGCAGCACACTTGTCATTGAGTGATTATAGGCTTCCCCAAACCAGAGCCTCCAGACATGGAAAAAGCGTAGAACGCTACTTACCCATATCTGGAGGCCCTAGGAAAGCCTATAACGTCTGATAAGTCGTGCCTACGCTATCGCATAGGCATCAATCTTGTCTTTGACGTTATCAATATCTTGTGAATTTCCTAGGTTCCCAGATATTTCCAACAACATTAATGCTGTATTGTTTTACCCACAAAAATCATACCGGCACTCTGCGCTCAGAGATGGATGCTTGGCAAGCCTGCGTTCTAATGAACGATTTCTTGCCGATGGCAAGCGTGCGTTCTAATGAACGATTTCTTGCCGATGGCAAGCGTCGTTTACGACGATTTGCCGATACTTGCCTGCAAAGTTACAAATTATTTGAGAAAGTGCTACCCTTTTAGGCCGAAAAAAAACAATAAAAAGTGGGTTACGCCGATAATCGCCTTGTTCTGACGGCAAAATTGAAAAATTTATTTTGCTATTTGAAATAAATGATCAGTAGAACCGACCCCGTGATTCCTTGCTGTGATCAGTAGAACCGACCCCGTGATCCGATTCTGAGTAGAGAGCAGGAAGCGTTTCACTCGCTCCGTATCCAAAGCGTAATCCTTCACATAGTCATTGGTCGTTCCCTCCTCATATCCCTGCTTATCTCTAAGATAGGCAAGTATCATATCTTCGAGGTTCATTTCACTTATATTTGTCGGCATATTATTTTCGATATTTATTTTGTTGTTTCAATTATTATATGTATTTTTGCACCCAAGAAACATAGAGGACATGAATACAAGTACATTGACAACCCCGTCGCCTACAAGTGCACGATATTGGGCTACATTGAAAGACCTTAGCAACGATGTTAAGCTGGAGCTTATATCCTTGCTCAGCACTTCCATGCGGAAGACTGAGGAAGACTGGACAGAGAGTTTTGCTGGCAAATGGCAAGATGAAAGGCCAACGGAAGAAATCATTGATGACATTCGTGAAGCCAGGAATGCACACATGAAAGAGGTCGAATTATGAAAGGTTATCTTCTTTGTTTTCTTCATACTCCAGATACGTTTACTTGTCCTGTTACGCAGTCAGCAATAAGTCGCTGCTTATATTCTTTCAGATAGTCTATTTCTGATTGTAACTCAGAAGCAAGTTTATCTATCTTTTCACACTTCTCTTCGATGTAGGCAACAATGGCTTGTTGTTCGTCGAAAGGTGGAATTATTAAAAATTGGTTTCCAAATACTGGGAAAGAAAAATCTGATGATCGTTCACGTCCCGCGCAGCACATACTCATCCGGCACTATGACGTAGAAGCCGCGCAGGGGCGACACAATCCGTCCCTTGCTCACCTCCCTGGTCAGTGCCCGTGCAATGCTGCCGGCACTCATGTCTGGGAATGCCTGCGTCACCTCGTCGTGCGTGAAGGTGTAATTGCCTCTAAGCGGCTTATCATATATCCAGCTTGCTATGCTCGCCATCATCTTATATTTATTATTTCATTTGCAAAGATAGACAATTTTTGTCTAACTGCGCAAATAGATAACAAAATAAATGTTATATTTTTCCTGTACTCATCACAATGGTAAGAGGGTCCCCGTTGTGAGACGAGACACTACATGATGACAATATAAAAAACAGGTGACACCTCTTACACCTGGCACTTAACTATCTGAAAATCAGGGGCTATTTTTCTGAGGTAAGTAACACCTATAGTCGCACCAAAGGTGACACCTGGAAGTAACGGCGGGCCGTGAAACATTTACGAGCGGCCGTGAGAATTTTATGAGAGGCCGTGAAATTTTCATGAGAGGCTTGTACGTTTTTAGCTTTTGGCGTGAAACATTGGCAGAAAGGTTTGGTGCGACACTTGGTGCGACCATTGGTGTGGGCACTTGGTGCGACCGCCCACCGCTGCAAGTGTCTGATAATCAAGGCTGGTGTAAGAGGTGTCACCAACTTTCGCCATTTCGGCTGAAGCGTGTGCACACGCACGCAAGGAGCGAAAGGCGAGAAACGCGAAGGACGAAAGACGTCAAGGGACGATAGGCATCAGAACGGCCTATACAGCACTGACGATCAGCCACTTGACAATTTAGGATTCCACCAGCCTCCACAAAGCTCTTGCACCGTCCGATCTTTCGCCGTATCTTTGCACCGCCATTCGGCACTCCGACCATCTAACAGGTGGCTGTCGCTAACATCTACAAGTGCGCCACATACCTATTGTCGGAAACGGCTGCTGTTCTGACTGCCAAAATACGGGCGACCATCACCTGGTTGCAAACTCCGGTGCAACTCCCTGGCGCGTCAGCAGTCTATCCGACATTCGCTACAGTTTGACGCTCGAAATATCGACGAGGCCGTTGACGATGGCATAGATGGTGAGACCTGCGGGCGAGTGTATCTGGAGCTTGCGGGCAATGTTGCGACGATGGGTGATGACCGTATTGACAGAGATGCACAGGCGGTCGGGGAAGAGCGTTTTCTCCTCGTACTTCATGTGGCGGCGTATTTCCTGGGCATATTCGTCGTAGAACTTCATGATGAGCGAACCTAAATGATCAGTAGAACCGACCCCGTGATCCGCTTTCATACCTTTACTTTTCAAATTCGGGTGCAAAGGTACGGCGAAAAAAATGTGACGCAATACCTAAAATCGGGGTTTTAGGTATTGCGCCACATTAGCGCGTCAGGAAAAGGTAATCAGAAGTAGGGATCAGTCAAGACCGAAAAGAACCTTCAGACCGCCGTCAACACCTGAGAAACCCATAAAGGCGAGGCTCAAGAGACCTGCGGAGAGCATGACGATAGCCATCCCCTGCATACCCTTGGGAATCTTTACCAGCTCCAACTGCTCACGCATACCGGCAAAAACCGTCAGGGCCAGGCCGAAGCCAATAGCCGTAGAGAAGGCGTAGACGACCGACTCTAAGAGCGAGTAGTCTTTCTGGATAACCAGGATGGCGACACCCAGTACGGCGCAGTTGGTGGTAATCAGGGGCAGGAAGATGCCTAATGCCTGATAGAGTGCGGGCGACACCTTCTTGAGCACAATCTCAACCATCTGCACCAGCGAGGCGATGACGAGGATGAAGGCAATAGTCTGCAGATATTGCAGGCCGAAGGCATTGAGCACGAACTTCTGTACCAGGTAGGTAACGATAGTAGCCAGCGTCAGCACAAAGGCTACGGCGGCCGACATACCTAACGAAGTGTCTATCTTCTTTGAAACGCCAAGGAACGGACAGATACCGAGGAACTGTGACAACACGATGTTGTTCACAAATATAGCGCTAATGAAAATCAGTATGTATTCCATAATTTCGTATTATAAAAATTACTCATTTCGCATTTTGTTAACGATTGCAATGAGGAAGCCAAGGGTGATGAATGCACCCGGAGGCAGCACGAAGAGCAGGATGTTGTAAGTCTCGGGCAGCAGCGTCAGTCCGAAGATGGAGCCAGAGCCGAGCAGTTCGCGGCAGATGCCAAGCAGCGTCAGTCCGAGTGTGAAACCCAGTCCGATACCGATTCCATCGAAGAGCGAGGCTACTGGCGACTGCTTGGCCGCAAATGCCTCAGCACGTCCGAGGATAACGCAGTTGACCACAATCAGTGGGATAAAGAGTCCGAGCGCCGCGTCAATGTCGGGCAAGAAAGCCTTGATGACCAGCTGCAGGATAGTGACGAAGGCGGCGATGACGACAATGAACACGGGGATGCGTACTTTGTCGGGAGTAACCGACTTCAGACACGAAATAACGAAGTTTGTGCAAATCAGCACAGCCATCGTGGCCAGTCCCATCGACATACCGTTCATGGCCGAGGTGGTTGTGGCCAGCGTGGGACACATACCGAGCATCAGGACGAACGTAGGGTTCTCCTTGATGATGCCATTCTTAATAATCTGTATTGCATTCATAGCTTATTCCTCCTCTTTTTCTTGTTTCGTGGCTCCCGTCTCTGCATCAGCAGCAGGCGTAGCCTTGTAAACATTGTATGCATTGTTCACTGCCAGCAGGAAGGCGCGACTGGTAATAGTCGAAGCAGTAATAGCATCCACCTGTCCACCGTCCTTGGAGACGGTCAGCGGTTCTGCCGGTGACTTGCCGACGATGTCGCCCTTCTCACCTTTCTGGAACCATTTGTCGGCCTTTGCGCCCAATCCTGGCGTTTCGGTGTGTGCTAAGAGTGTGTAACCCAAGATTGTTCCCTTGGGGTCGAACCCTACCAGCACCTTCAGGTCGCCGCCAAAGCCCATCGTTGTGCTCTCAACGGCAGCACCGAGATCCTTGCCCTGAGCGTCCTTCACCTGATAAACAATAAAGGTATATTCCTTTCCGTCGATTGAATTGGTGACGGTGTCGGTCTTAGCCAGCGTCAGGTTGTCACAGACCATCACGGCTTTGATGCCGTCGTCTGTCTTCTTCTTGTTGACCTCGCTGATAGGTCCCTCGGTGAAATGATTCACGAGAGCCAAGATACCACCCATAATGACCGCTACTCCTGTGAGTACCAGCACCATGTTCGTAAGCGTTGATTCAAGTTTCTTCATGGCTTCTTACTGTTTTGCGGGCACTTCACCGAAGCGCTTGGGTTTGACATAATTATTAATAAGAGGTGTAAAGGCGTTCATAATAAGGATGGCGAACGACATACCCTCGGGATAGGCCCCCCAGTTACGTATAACGACGGTCAGGAAACCGATGGCGACACCATAAATGAGCTGTCCTTTCGGTGTCATCGGCGAGGTGACATAGTCGGTAGCCATAAAGATGGCACCCAGCATCAGACCACCCGAGCAGATGACTGCGAACGGATCGGCGTAAGCAGGATTCGCTAAATGCAGAAGTCCGGCAAACACGAAGACCGTTCCAATGATTGAGATGGGGATATGCCAGGTGATAATCTTCTTCCATAGCATATAGGCCAAGCCTATCAGCAGGGCAAGAGCACAGATTTCGCCCATAGCGCCGGCTCCGTCAGGATGATTGCCCAAGAAGAGGTCGAGCGACGAAGGCAGCTGGTCGAGCACCGAAGCATCGCCAGTCTTGATGGCGTCCTTCATGACAGCCAGCGGTGTAGCTCCCGTTTCTGCATCGAGATAGCTGCCGAGCTGACCTACCTTCGGCCACGTCGTCATCTGTGCGGGAAAGGCTACCAACAAGGCAGCACGGCCGACGAGTGCGGGGTTAAACAAATTATTTCCCAGTCCGCCGAAAGGCATCTTGGCAAAGCCGATAGCGAAGATGGCGCCAATAATGATAATCCATATCGGCAGGTTCGACGGCAGGTTAAAACCGAGCAACAGACCAGTGAGGACGGCTGAGCCGTCAAGCACGGTGTTACGCGGATTCTTCAGCATAAATTTATTGATGGCCCACTCCAGCAAGACGCAGGCAGCCACACTCGTAGACAGTACGACAACGGAACCGAGACCGAAGAAGTAGAACGATACGAGCAACGCTGGCAGCAGGGCAATGATAACGCCATACATGTTGCGCTCTACGGTATCTGTTCCGTGTGCGTGTGGCGATAATGATACTATTAATTTTCCCATAGCGATGTTTACTTTTTAGCATAACGGGCACGGATAATACCCATGACTGTTGATTTACCTTGACGGATGTTGTCGAGCAACGGACGGTGGGCAGGACAGGTGAACTGACACGAGCCGCACTCAATACAGCTGACAATATCCTCACGCTCAGCGCGCTCCCAGTTCTTCACCTCCGAAATCTTAGCCAACAGATAAGGCTCAAGACCCATCGGACAGGCACCGACGCACTTTGCACAGCGGATACACGGCTGCGGCTCCTTACGGCGAGCTTCGTCGTCTGAGATGATGGTGACTGAGTTTGTACCCTTACAGATAGGCACTTCGACACTGGTCAGCGCCTTACCCATCATCGGACCGCCAGCCAGCAGTTTGTTGTCACCTTCTGGCATACCGCCGCAGGCGTCAATCAGGTCCTTCATCGGCGTACCCATACGCACCAGGAAGTTGCCGGGATTCTGCAGGCGCTTTCCTGTAACAGTGGTATAGCGCTCAAACAGAGGCTTATGTTTCATCACAGCCTCATAGACGGCAAAGGCTGTTCCAACGTTCTGGACGATAGCGCCCACGTTGACGGGAATAGCAGGAGGAGCTGGCACCTGACGGCCAATAACAGCGTCGACGAGCTGCTTCTCACCGCCCTGCGGATAGCGCTGCTTCAGGGGAACCACCTCGACGGTGTATTCCGAAGAGGCGAACACTTCGGCACACT
>Ga0256405_10012945_pt1 | contig 10154 bp, 7 predicted proteins | sample RumenRJG_02DNA_FD_189096 | JGI IMG/M metagenome (GOLD analysis project Ga0256405, IMG submission 189096) | Bovine rumen microbial communities from Lethbridge, Alberta, Canada - RJG_02 | ecosystem: Host-associated > Mammals > Digestive system > Stomach > Rumen | place: Canada: Alberta | collected... | reverse complement strand
GTAATAAAGCATTCAGGAGGCAATGATTATGAATCTGATTTTAGCCAGCAGCTCGACGGCAGGCAGCACAGGCGTGCTCCTCATCTGGATTGTCGCGATGATCGCGCTCATGTATTTCCTGATGATCCGTCCGCAGAAGAAGGAACAGAACCGCGTCAATGCGATGCTGAACGACCTTGAGAAGGGCGACAGCGTTGTGACGACGAGCGGTTTTTACGGCGTTGTCCTCGACATCACGGACGAGGACGTGATTGTTGAGTTCGGAAATAACAAGAACTGCCGCATCCCGATGAAGAAGACGGCGATCGCTGAGGTCGAGAAGGCTTCTGATGGCTATGGCGATGCCCCGGCTGAGAAGAAGGCAGAAAATGCCAAGCCGGCTGACAAGAAGAAGGCACCGGCAGAGGATAAATTCGAAAAGAAAAAATGATCTGAAATAAGGAGCTGCTGCCCGCCGGTTTAAGAGACCCGTGCGTGCGGCGGCTCCTTTGCTATCTTGAACCGTATTTACTTTGTTGCTATGATTTGTTGAATTCGTCTATTTTTTGAGTTATAGTAATTTCTAATCTGAATAAAGAGGTGTCAGTATGAATTATAAAATTTCTCTGATCCGCGGCGATGGAATCGGCCCGGAGATTGTAGAACAGGCGAAACGCGTCCTTGATAAAGCCGCGGATATGAGCGGCAATTCATTTTCATACAGTGATGTTTTAATGGGCGGCGCGTCGATTGACGCGACAGGTGTTCCGCTCACAGACGAGGCGATTGCGACCTGCAAGGCGAGTGATGCCGTCCTCATGGGCTCGATCGGAGGCGACGCGAAGACCTCGCCCTGGTACAAGCTGGCCCCGAACCTCCGCCCGGAGGCAGGCCTCCTGAAGCTCCGCAAGTCCCTCGGCCTCTTTGCAAACCTTCGTCCGGCGTATCTCTATCCGGAGCTGAAGGACGCCTGCCCGCTGAAGGAGGAGATCATTAAGAACGGCTTTGACCTGATGATGGTGCGTGAGCTGACCGGAGGTCTCTATTTCGGACACCGCTTTACAGAGGATGTGGACGGAGAGAAGGTCGCGACGGATACGCTCACCTACAGCGAGCACGAGATCAGAAGAGCAGCGGTCAAGGCATTTGACATCGCAGAGAAGAGAAAGAAGCATGTCACCCTTGTCGACAAGGCCAATGTCCTCGATTCCTCGAGACTCTGGAGGGCAGTTGTGACAGAGGTCGCCAAGTCCTATCCGGATGTCACCTTTGACTGGATGCTGGTCGACAACTGCGCGATGCAGCTCGTCAAGAATCCGGGACAGTTCGATGTCCTTCTGACAGAGAACATGTTCGGAGATATTCTCTCCGATGAGGCGTCCATGATTGCCGGCTCGATCGGCATGCTGTCCTCGGCGTCACTGAATGAGACGAAGTTCGGTCTCTATGAGCCGAGCGGCGGATCTGCGCCGGATATCGCAGGCAAGGGAATCGCAAATCCGATCGCGACGATTCTTTCCGCGGCGATGCTGCTCCGCTATTCGCTCGACATGGACAAGGAGGCTGATTCCGTCGAGAACGCAGTCCGCGAGGTCTTAAGAGACGGCATTCGCACAGCCGATATCATGTCGGACGGCTGCAAGCTCGTCGGTACGGAAGAGATGGGAAATGCAGTCCTTGAAAGGATGAAATAATGCAGCTCCTGCGGCGAGGAGCGTGAAGTGTTCCGAGTCCTTAGGTGCTGAACAGGTATTAGAAATGAGGAAAGAGGCCGTGGCCTCGGCAGAGGGCTCCGGCTTATGATCAGAGAGGAGAACATTATTATGAGAAGTGACAGAGTTAAAAAGGGTCTCCAGCAGGCTCCGCACCGCGCGCTCTGGAATGCGCTCGGCGTGACAAAGGAGGAAATGAATAAGCCGCTCGTTGCGGTTGTCAGCTCCTGGAATGAGATCGTTCCGGGCCATATGAACCTTGACAAGATCGCAGAGGCCGTCAAGCTCGGCGTAGCAGAAGCGGGCGGCTTCCCGGTCGTTATCCCGGCGATCGCTGTCTGCGATGGTATCGCCATGGGACACACCGGCATGAAATATTCCCTCGTGACCCGCGATCTGATCGCGGACTCGACGGAGGCGATGATCCAGGCCCATCAGTTTGACGCGATGGTCTGCATCCCGAACTGCGACAAGAACGTCCCGGGCCTTCTGATGGCCGCGGCCCGTCTCAATATCCCGACCGTCTTCGTCAGCGGCGGCCCGATGCTTGCCGGCCATGTGGACGGACACAGAACATCCCTCTCCAGCATCTTCGAGGCTGTCGGCAGAAGGCAGGCAGGAACGCTCGATGAGGCTGGACTCGAGGAGTACGAGGAGTTCGGCTGCCCGAGCTGCGGCTCCTGCTCCGGCATGTACACAGCAAATTCCATGAACTGTCTGACAGAGGCGATCGGCATGGGCCTTCGCGGCAACGGCACGATCCCGGCCGTCTACTCAGCCCGCATCCGTCTTGCCAAGCATGCCGGCAATCAGGTCATGGAGATGTACAGACAGAATATCCGCCCGCGCGACATCATCACAAGAAAGTCCATCGAGAATGCACTGACAGTTGATATGGCCCTCGGCTGCTCCACAAACACAATGCTTCACCTTCCGGCAATCGCCCATGAGGTCGGCATTGACCTCAATATGGAGATCATCAACGAGTACTCCGCAAAGACACCGAACCTCTGCCATCTGGCACCGGCCGGCCCGACCTACATGGAACAGCTGAATGAGGCCGGCGGCGTCTATGCGGTTATGAATGAGCTCTCAAAGAAGAACCTTCTGAACCTCGACTGCATGACAGTGACCGGAAAGACGGTCGGTGAGAATATCGCCGGGGCAGTCAACAGAAACCCGGAGGTCATCCGCCCGATTGACAATCCGTTCATGCAGGAGGGCGGTCTCGCATTTCTGTCCGGCAATATCGCGCCGGAGGGCGGCGTCGTCAAGCAGAGTGCAGTCGCTCCGGAGATGCTTGTCCACGAGGGACCGGCGAGAGTCTTCGACTGTGAGGATGATGCGATTGCAGCGATCCTCGGCGGAAAGATCAACAAGGGAGATGTCGTCGTCATCCGCTACGAGGGACCGAAGGGAGGCCCGGGCATGCGCGAGATGCTGAACCCGACATCCGCGATCATCGGCATGGGACTCGGAAGTTCCGTCGCGCTGATCACGGATGGCCGTTTCTCAGGTGCGTCCCGCGGCGCAGCCATCGGCCATGTCTCTCCGGAGGCAGCTGTCGGCGGCCCGATCGCTCTGATTGAGGAGGGTGACATCATCGAGATCAATATTCCGGAGAAGAAGCTGAACGTCCGTGTATCGGATGAGGAGCTTGCAGCCAGAAAGGCGAAGTGGCAGCCGAGAGAGCCGAAGATCACAACAGGGTATCTCGCAAGATATGCCGCGATGGTCACATCCGGAAGCCGCGGAGCCGTGCTTCAGGTGCCGAAGGCAGACAACTGAGTTTACATGTGAAAGGAGACCTCTGATTCATGATCTTAAGCGGTTCCGAAATCGTCATCGAGTGCCTGAAGGAACAGGGAGTTGACACTGTGTTCGGCTATCCGGGCGGCACGATCCTTAATATTTACGATGAATTATATAAGCACAGCCATGAAATCCGTCACATTCTGACGTCCCACGAGCAGGGTGCGGCCCACGCCGCCGACGGCTACGCGAGGGCCACGGGGAAGGTCGGCGTCTGCATGGCTACGTCGGGCCCCGGCGCAACCAATCTTGTCACGGGCATCGCGACAGCATACATGGACTCCGTCCCGCTTGTCGCATTTACCTGCAATGTCGGTGTGAATCTCCTCGGACGCGACAGCTTCCAGGAGGTCGACATCACGGGCATCACGATGCCGATCACAAAGTACAGCTGCCTCGTCAAGGATGTGAAGAACCTTGCCCCCACGATCCGGAGGGCATTTCGGATCGCAAAGAGCGGACGTCCCGGACCTGTCCTGGTCGACATCACGAAGGACGTGACGGCAGCAAAGTGCGACTACACGCCGGTTGTTCCCGAGGAGATTCCGAGAAAGATCGAGTCGATCCGCTACAAGGACCTCGAGGAGGCAGCGGCGCTGATCGCGAAGGCAAAGAGGCCGATGATTTTCGTCGGCGGCGGCGCGGTCGCGTCCGGCGCGGCGGAGCAGGTCCGCGAGCTCGCGCGCAGAATCGATGCGCCGGTCGCGGACACGCTGATGGGCAAGGGCGTGTTCCCGGGCACAGACCCCCTGTATATGGGCATGCTCGGTATGCACGGCACAAAGACAGCAAATAATGCGGCTGCAAACTGCGATCTCCTGATCGCGCTCGGCTGCCGCTTTTCAGACCGCGACACGGGCAACACGAAGGCTTTCGCGCACCAGGCGAAGATCATCCACATGGATATCGATGAGGCCGAGATTGACAAAAACGTCATCTGCGACTGCTCGGTTGTCGGCGATCTGAAGGAGAGCCTGATCAGGCTTCTCCAGAAGGTACAGCCGGCAAAGCACGAGGAGTGGATCAAGCGGATGGAGACATACCGCTCGGAGCACCCGCTCAAGTATAATCACAGTGTGGTGACGGGCCCGTATGTTATCGAGGAGCTCTACAAGCTCACGAAGGGTGACGCGATCATCACGACCGATGTCGGCCAGCATCAGATGTGGACGGCGCAGTACTACAAATACAAGGAGCCGAGGCAGCTTCTGACCTCCGGCGGACTCGGCACGATGGGCTACGGCCTCGGTGCCGCGATGGGAGCGAAGGCTGCATTTCCGGACAGAACGGTCGTCAACATCGGAGGCGACGGATGCTTCCGCATGAACCTCGTTGAGGTGATCTCGGCTGTCAGAAACAAGATCAATGTCATCGAGATTGTCATGAACAATGAGGTTCTCGGCATGGTCCGCCAGTGGCAGCATCTCTTCTATGGAGAGCGGTACTCGAACACGATTCTCGATGACGGCATTGATTACGTGAAGATTGCAGAGGGCATGGGTGCTCTCGGTCTCCGGATCACAAAGCTCGAGGATGTGGACGAGGTTCTGAAGACGGCGATTAATGCCGGCAGACCGGTTGTCATTGACTGCCAGATCGGAAAGGATGACATGGTCTTCCCGATGGCTCCGGCGGGCAAGGCGATTGAGAAAGCATTCGATCAGGACGATATCAAATTGTAAATCAATGCTTAGGCCTGCTTTGCGGGGCTGAGCAATATATACTGGGGAGGGATAAGCGATGTACACATTTAGATGCCTCAATAATATTTCCGGCGTCGGACTCAAGCATTTTACAGATGATTACAAGCAGGTCGGCGAAAGCGACAAGTCGGATGCCATCCTTGTGAGAAGCGCAAAGCTGAATGACATGGAGTTTGACTCCGATCTGAAATGCATTGCCCGCGCGGGCGCAGGCGTCAACAACATCCCGCTCGACCGCTGCGCAGAGCAGGGAATTGTCGTCTTCAATACACCGGGCGCCAACGCAAACGGCGTCAAGGAGCTCGTCATTGCCGGCATGCTGCTCGCATCTCGTGATATCATCGGCGGCATCGAGTGGCTGGAGCAGCAGGAGAACACGGACGATCTCGCAAAGCGCGTCGAGAAGCAGAAGAAGCAGTACGCGGGCTGCGAGATCGCAGGCAAGAAGCTCGGCATCATCGGCCTCGGCGCAATCGGTGTCATGGTCGCGAACGCGGCTGTGTCCCTCGGCATGGAGGTCTATGGCTATGACCCGTATGTCTCTCTGCATGCGGCATGGAATCTCTCCAGCCAGATCAAGTATGTCAAGGACCTCGATGAGATCTACAGCACCTGCGACTTTATCACGATCCATGTTCCGCTGAACGACGGCACACGCGGCATGATCTCTGCGGACGGCTTCACGAAAATGAAGGACGGCGTCGTGCTTCTCAACTTTGCGAGAAACGGTCTTGTCGACGAGGACGCGCTCGTAGAGGCCCTGAAGAGCGGAAAGGTCAAGAAGTATGTCACAGACTTCGTGACGCCCAAGATTGAGGGAATTCCGAATACGATCATCACACCGCATCTCGGCGCATCGACGAAGGAATCCGAGGACAACTGCGCGGTCATGGCAGTCCGCGAGGTCCGCGATTACCTTGAGAACGGAAATATCAAGAACTCTGTCAATTATCCGGCCTGCGACATGGGCGTCTGCACGACAGCCGGCCGCGTCGCAATCAACCACAGAAATGAGCCGAACCTTCTCGCACAGCTGACAGGTGTCCTCGGTGAGGCTGGCATTAATGTCGCGAACGTCTTTAATAAGAGCCGCGGCGCGTATGCGTACACCCTGATCGACACGGATACAGAGCTGACGGACGAAATTGCGGCGAAGCTGTCTGCGATCAACGATGTGCTGAAGGTACGGATCGTAAAATAAAGCTCCGGAGACGGGGCGGCATAAGGAGATTCGACTATGACGGACAAGGCATATGCTTATATGGACTGGCCGCGTATCGAAGATATTATCTACGCGGAAATGAATCATCCGGGGGACGTTATGGCCCCGAAGCGGGTGAAGGAAGGGACGATTTATCAGTGCTTCTGCCCGGGGGCGAAATCCGCGGTGCTGATCGACCGGAGGACGGGCAAGCGCTATCCGATGTTTCTGGAGGACGAGAACGGCTATTTTGCTGTTCTCGTCGGCGGAAGACGTCCGGCCCCGCACGATTTTGAGATCGACGGGACGCTTACGGGGGATCCGTATGCCTATTCCAGCGTCATGACGGAGGAGGCCGCGAGCCGGTTTTCGGCGGGCATCTCCGAGCGCGTCAGCCGCTGGATGGGCGCCCATGTCATGGAAGTCGACGGGACGAAGGGGGTGTATTTTGCGCTCTGGGCGCCGAATGCATTTCGCGTGAGTGTCGTCGGTCCGTTTGACGAGTGGGACGGACGCAGGTATCCGATGAATTATCATGAGGAGAGCGGCATCTTCGACCTGTTTATTCCGTATCTCGAGGAGGGAACGGAATATGCGTATGAGCTGAAACTCAGGGACGGACTGGTCTACACGAGGCCGGATCCGTTCGGAACAGAGTTTATCCTGGGAGACCGCCCGTCGTCCGTCGTCGGCGACCTCCGGTACCGGTGGCATGACCGCGACTATCTGGAAATGAGAAACCGCCGCGCGGATACGACAGGGCAGCCGGTCGCAATTTACGAGTGCCGGCTCGCGGAGTGGGCCAAAAAGGAGAAAGAGGAAACGGCGAATTACCGCACGCTTGCCCCGAAGATTGCCTCTCACGCAAAGGAGCTCGGCTACACGCATATTGAGCTCACGCCCGTCATGGAATACCCGGATGACAAGAGCAACGGATACCAGACAGCCGGCTACTACGCGCCGACGAGCCGCTATGGAACGCCGGCGGATTTCAAGTATTTTATCGACACGCTGCACGGTGAGAATATCGGTGTGATCCTTGACTGGACGCCGGCGCAGTTCTCGGCGGACACCAGATGGATGGCGTCCTTTGACGGCACCTGCCTCTTTGAGCATCTGGACCCGCGGCAGGGCGTGCATCCGGTGTGGGGCTCAAAGCTCTATAACTACGGGCGGCCGCAGGTCAGGAGTTTCCTGATCTCGAATGCGGTCTTCTGGATGCGCGAATATCATGCGGACGGTCTGAGACTCGACGACTGCTCATCGATGCTGCGGAATGATTATGAGCGGGCCGACGGACAGTGGGTCGCGAATATATACGGATCCGCTGAGAATCTCGAGGGCATCGATTTTTTAAGCAACCTGTCCGCTGTCTTTAAGAAGAGATTCCCGGACGGGCTCCTCATCATGGAGGAGCATGTTGACTGGCCGGATACGACGGCCCCGTCCGATGAGGACGGCCTCGGCTTTGATTACAAGTGGAATCTTCATTTTACAAGAGATGTCCTTAGCTTTCTTGCGATGAAGGAGGAGGACAGAAAGAAAAATCTGACACTGCTTCAGAACGGCATGCTGAACCATTTCTTTGAGCACTACATGATCAGCCTGTCCCGGACGCTGGGGCCGTTCAGCGAGGAGACATTCCTTGAAGGGGTTGACGGTGATACGCCGGAGAAAAGAATGGCGCTCGCAAGGCTCGCCTATGTCTTTTTGTTCACGCATCCGGGCAAGAAGCTTCTGACGGAGGGCGAGGATGTAAATACGGAATTCTTCCGTGCCCTGCTCCGAATGTACGCGGAGGAGCCGGCCCTTTCTAAAACTGACTACAGCGAAGCCGGCTTTGAGTGGGTCAATACGACGGATACGGAAAACGGCGTACTGACATTTATCCGGAGAGGAATCGACAGGACGGATACGCTGCTTGTCGCGGTCAATACCTCTGAAGAGGCATATGACCAGTACCAGGCCGGCGTGCCGTATCCGGGCCGCTACAAGGAGATTTTCAATTCGGACGACAAGACCTTCGGCGGATCGGGAGATGTCAACCCGCGTGCTAGAAGCACGAGGCACGAGGAGAAGGATGAGCGGGCGGACAGCCTGCGGTTCCGGATCGCGGCGCGGTCGGCGGCTGTATTCCGGTATCAGGGTGAGTGATGCGGATGATCATTGGCACACAGACTGCGGCGGGGGAAGAGTTTTCTCTGTCTGAGCTTTTTAATTCAAAGGTTCTGCCTGCCATCGGGAAGACCATGCTCAATATCGGCATAGCGCTTCTCATTTACTGGATCGCGTGCAAGGTGATCAACAAGCTGACGCGCTGGTTCCTGAAGCGGTGGCTTGCGCGGACAAGCGAGATGACTGCCGTGACGTTCCTCGCCAATCTCGTGCGGGTTGTGCTGAAAATTCTCGTCGCCGTCATGCTGCTCACGCAGCTTGGCGTCAATAATACGACGATCCTCGGAATTTTCGGATCGGTTACGGTCGGCCTGGGTCTGGCCCTGCAGGGCGGGATGGCCAATTTCGCCGGCGGCGTGCTGATCATTTTCCTCAAGCCGTTTGTCGTGGGGGATTATGTCATCGTCAGCAGCGGCTGCGAGGGAACGGTAAAGAAAATTGATATGTTTTACACGACGATCTACACCCCGGACGGGACGAACGTCGTCGTGCCGAACCAGCAGATGACGAATAATTCGGTGGTCAACTGCACAGTTCACGGTCTCAGGTTTCTTTCGGACAGCGTCGGCATATCCTACGGCGCGGACCTCGAGAGGGCCAAGGCTGTCGTGCGGTCTGTCACCTCTAAGGAGCGGCGCCTGAAGGAGCAGCCGGAATACGGACAGACGGGCAGTGTCTTCGTCCGCTCGCTTGCTGAGAGCTCCGTGATCATCGGATACACCGGCTGGGTCGATCCCGCAGATTATTTTCTGGTCAAGCACAGTCTCTGCGAGGGGATCAAGAAGGCGTTTGACGCGGAGGGAATCGAGATTCCTTATAATCAGCTTGATATTCATCTCAGCCGGGAGAGCGGGGACTGGCCGGGACCAATTGACAACGGAGTGTGACAGATGAAAAAAAGACTACTTGCTGCTTTTATGGCAGCGGTGACGGCAGCGGCGCTTCTCGCCGGCTGCAGCAGTACAACGCATGTGACGAAGACAACGGAATCGGGCACGGAGTCCGGCGCGGGGGCGTCAGGAAAATATGCGATGATCCTGTCAAGTGACGAGGACAACAGCGCGGATGCGCTCGCGGCCCAGGGCTTCACAAAGATCATGGAGCAGGAGGGCAAGACCTACGAGATCGTCAGGCCTGGCTCGAATGCGGCCTCCGATCAGCTGAAGGCAATCAAGCGGCTGACGGAGGAGGGCGCGGCGTGCATCGCCATTTCCCCGGTTGATGCCGATTCCGTGTCGGACGCTCTAAAGGACGCCATGAAGTCGGGCATTGATGTGTGTTCATTTGACAATGCGGCGAACGTGAAGAGCCGCGAGCTGCAGATCAGTCAGACGAGCACAGATAAAATTGCGCAGACCTTTATGGAGGCTGTCTACGATCTCTCCGGAGGCGCAGGAGATTGGGCGATCCTCTCAGAGTCATCGACATCGTCGAGCCAGAACGAGTGGATCAGCGCTCTCAAGGAGGAAATGAAGGACGACCGCTACTCGGACCTCACGATGATGGAGGTCGCGTACGGCGACGGCGCGTACCAGAAGTCCTATGATCAGACGAAGGCGCTTCTGACAAGCT
>Ga0256405_10012944_pt1 | contig 10158 bp, 12 predicted proteins | sample RumenRJG_02DNA_FD_189096 | JGI IMG/M metagenome (GOLD analysis project Ga0256405, IMG submission 189096) | Bovine rumen microbial communities from Lethbridge, Alberta, Canada - RJG_02 | ecosystem: Host-associated > Mammals > Digestive system > Stomach > Rumen | place: Canada: Alberta... | reverse complement strand
AGAAGTCATCGAGACTGTCGCGGCCGACAGGAAAGACATCCTGATGATTCTCGCGAATCAGCCGCAGATTATGTTTCAAGGAATCGGAAAGGTCGAGCCAGAGCATCTGTGTGCGTGGCGTCATCAGGGCATAGGCGGTTTGGTCGCTCATGTGGAAAATGCGGTCCACCATAGCCTGCTCGGTCTTTTCAAAGGTACCATCCTCCGTGCCCTGCTCGATAAGGTCTTTGACTTCGTCTTCGGTGACGGTATCGTCAAATTTGGGGTTGATGCCAAAAATCAGCAAGATGAGATTGGCGGACCCGGAGAGTAGTGAAATGAAGGGGTTGGTCAAATTCGTGATGATTTCCAGTGTGTGATGGTATTTTAGCAGCACGGTTTCTGGATTTTGAATCGCAGCTTTTTTCGGCAGAAATTCACTGAACAGCAACGTGATATACGTCATGATAATAAGGGAAAAAATCAGGGCAACAAGCCATCCATGCGGCAGAAACGTCAAGTAATTTGCTAAAAATGGCGCAAGAAAGACACCGGTACAAAGACCAGTCAAAATACTGGTAAACGTAATACCGACTTGGCACAATGACAGCATCGGCTCGGGATTTTCAAGAATCAGCAGCGAGGCCTTGGCATGAGAATTTCCGTCTTCCTGAAGCTTTTCGAGACGACCGCGATGACTTTCGGTGATGGCGGTTTCAATTAGGGAAAAGAAGCCATTGGCTATTAATAAAAAAATCAATGATACGAACAGTAAGCCTGCTTGGGAACTATCCAATGAATCATACACATCCTTTGTTTATACTATCTGTTTAGTATATCATAGAATTGCTGGTCAGTCATCATAAGCCCAGCGTCCGTTGCCAAGAATAATTCCCCCGTGGATGACGGCAGGACTCGAGCCGGCAGCTGAGCGGGTGGGAAGATTGGTGGAAATCACATAGGGAGTATCGACCAGCCAAGCAGTGACGAGAACGGCATCATCTTTAATCTTGCGATAGGCTTTGCGGTCAAGTTCTGCCTGGTAAACTTCGTTCTGATGGGCGGCAATGGTTGATGTAGTCAGGGACTGCGTGAAGGCCATGCCGTCCGACCAGCGGTAGAGCGCCTTGCCATTTTTGTCTAAAATGGCAAAGTCGTAGATTTGTCCATTGCGATGAGAAATCGTATAGGGGGTATCGCTGATGTTGGTGATTTTTAGCTCCATCATCAGGCGTCCGTGCCGGTCTTCTACCGTAAGTTCTTCGGCAAGTTTGTCCGCACGGAAGGCAGCGTAAGTTTTGCTGGGAGAAGCGCTTTTGCTGCTGCCACCAGTGGGGATGGAAATGCCGATGCCTGTTCCTACCCCGGCAGACACTGGAACGGCGGCAGTACCTATAAGGCAGATAGCTGCCGTGGAAACTGCGAAAAATTTTACGAAATGCTTGCGCATAACAATCACTCCTTAGTATTATTATCGTTGCATGTGTCCAAAAGATTAAATGGAAATTGGTGTCAAGAAAGAAAAGCGGACACTGCTTGCAAGGATATTGTATAATAGAAGCATTAAAACTTGAAGACGAAATCGGAGGATATATTGTATGACGGATAACGATACGCGGAAGGACATCCCGACGCTGCAGTGGTTTCCGGGCCACATGAAAAAGGCCCAGCGACTTATCGAGGAAAATCTTAAGCTCGTGGATGTGGTCATTGAACTGCTCGATGCACGTATCCCGGCAAGTTCGGCGAATCCGATGCTGGCGGAAATCATCAAAGATAAGCCGCGGATGATAGCGCTCAACAAGGCGGATTTAGCGGACAGCCGCAGTACGAAAGAATGGTTGGAGTATTTCCGTGGACAGGGAATTATGGCTGTGGCAATTGATTCGGTCAAGGGCAAGGGGATGAAACAGTTGGTAAGAGCAGCAGAGGATTTGGCTCGCCCCAAAACAGAAAAATTCGTTTCCAAAGGGGCGAAAGCTCGTGCTGCCCGCTGTATGATTCTGGGCATCCCAAACGTAGGCAAGTCATCGCTTATCAATCGCTTGGCTGGTGCCGTAAAGGCCAAGGCGGCCAATCAGCCAGGCGTTACACGGGCGAAACAGTGGATTAAGATTGGCAGCAATCTCGACTTGTTGGATACGCCGGGTATTCTCTGGCCGAAGTTTGAAGACCAGACTGTTGGTTTGAAACTGGCCTTCACGGGAGCGATCAATGATGATATTTATGATCGCGAACAGGTGACAGCGCTCTTATTAGCATCCCTTCGTCAGAATTATCCAGAGCGTTTGGTCGAGCGGTTTAAGTTCAAGGGGGAAATGCCAACGGATGGCTTGGACCTTTTGGAGGCTGTTGGCCGTAAGCGGGGATGCTTGGTAAAAGGTGGCATTGTGGATTTGGAAAAGGCGCAGAATATTGTCTTGAATGAATTCCGTGCGGGCAAACTCGGATTAGTTACGTTGGATGGGGTTCCAGCAGGCAAGGCAGAACAGCAGGAGGCAGAAAAAAACATTGAATGATTTGGCAAATTATACGAAAATAAATACCGCAACCCCAGTAAAATCAAGGGATTGCGGATTGATTAAAGGCTGATTGACCACGTTTTGACCACACAAACGGCACACTAAAAATCTTCCAGCATATCTGCAATATCTTTGTCGCTTTGTGGCATTGCGTGGGCATGTCGTAGACTGTGTATTTCAATCTTTCGTACACCGGACTTTCTTATGCAGTAATTATACTGCGAATTTACGGAGCGGTAGCAGATAGGAAATATACGCTCGCTTTCGTACGACATGCGGTTAATAACGTCTGTAAGCTCGTTGGCGAGATGGCTGGGGATAATTATATGCCTTGTGCTTGCGTACGTCTTAGGCGCGGTTGTAGTGCGTTTCTGAGTGAATGTCTTGTTGATGGTTATTCTATTTGCTTGCGGGTCAAAATCATCTCGTGTGAGGGCTAACGCTTCACCGATTCTCATTCCTGTATAGTAGAGTAATCGAAATATACATTGATACATGGGGGCTTTGACTACAGATAGGAAGGTATCAAATTCTTCTTTTGTCCAAAAGTCGATCCGGCGTTCATATTTTCCTTGCGATCCTGTAATGTGCATAGGATTCTTGGGAAGTCAGTAATATTTAACGGCGAAGTTAAGCATGGTTGAAAATCGGCCGTTGATATTCTTTAATGTCGATGGTTTGAGTGGCCGTTTGTCGCGTCTGCTGTTGGTGTTTGCTAATTGGTTCTGCCAGTTTCTAATGACGGCTGGCGTTATATCGGATAGGGAGAGGTTTCCCATGTAGGGAATGACATGCGATTGTAGGGTGTTAGCGACTGAATTGACGGTGCTTTGCTTTGCGCGTTGTGCCTTGTCAGCTATGTAAATGTCGTACAGACTGGATAGCGTCATGTCAGCCGTTCCCTGAGCTTTCCGCTTAAATTCTTCTTCGTATTCCTTGGCTTCGCGCTTGGTGGGGAATCCGCGCTTCGTTGTTTCCTTCCGGTTCCCCTGCCAGTCGGTATACCGGAATTTGACGTACCAAGTGTTGCGGGCGGTATCTTTGTATGCTGGCATAAAAAAGATAAAGATTCATGGTATACTAAAGCATCCAAACGGCTACTTATTCTGCCGTGTCTAGCTTAGCAGCGGGGACGAAACGCGAATAAGGGTTCACAGGAACCAATCCTGTTTCACAAATAGCCCGCTAGAAGTAGCGGGCTATCGTCCAATTTGTTTGTTCGTTCGTGGTTTGAGAGCTGATTTCTAAGCTCAAACGAAAAACTCTCCTAAGGCTGAGGCCGTCCAGTAATGGGCGGCTTATTTTTTTGTTACACAAAGATATTATAGAGCATATATCTTAATATCTACTGAATCCCCTCTAGAATCAGTATCTACTTGCATATAAATCATTCTATCTGTTTTAGAACAAAAGGTATTTCCACTATTTTTGTTGAACGACGCTACTAAGGTGTTTATTTCAGAGGCGCTTAGTCCTAACCCTGTAAGCATAGGCGTTATTTCTGATACAATCCTTTTTAATAAAGCATGATTAATGTATCTTTCGTTTATTCCACGCATACTAGCTTCTTTAGGAGATAGGTACAACTTATTATAAAAATTATCATACTGAGCAAACAATTCAGCATCTTCTTCTGAAATTTTATACAAAAGGTCAACTCCATAAGAATTCATGATTCCATTGCCAAATACACCGCAAAGATTGAACAATTCTATAATTTTATTTATTCGTTCTTGCTGATATTCAGTAGCTTTTTTCAAAGCCACTGACTCGGATGCTCTTGGCCCATATTTTTCAGAGCGTAAATAGTTATATAATTCTCTATACATCTGGCCAGACGTTTTATCGTTTTCGTTAAAGTTTTCAATTACCTTCTGTGGAAGATAAGTGCTGATAGATAGTTCTGAAACATAGCCAGCGGAGTCAATGCCAAAAGCAACACCATACCCGTATATAGAATTACTTATAGAAAATGAATATACGTTGTTTTTTTGTTCAAGATCGCTCATTGCAAACTGCGAAGAATTATTTATATTATAAATTACCTTGTAGAAACTTTCGGCGCCTAGATTTGACACTGCTTTCGCATAGCAAGTAGATGCGAACAACAATGATAAAAAAACGCAGCAAAAATATTTGATAAAACTGTTCATGAAAAGCACTCCTTTAATGTTACTTACGTCTAGCTACTCCCTTTACAAAATATAAAGCACACCTATACGCTAACACTATAACGGCCACAGAAATTAAAACTATTTTGTATGATGGGGAATAATCGCACGACATGAACCACATACCTATGACGACCGATATCCACAAGGATATCCATATAGGCCAAAAGAAAAAACTAAACATTGCATCCTCGTTCTTAATTATATTATATTCCTAAAACATTTAAATTTCTAACAATTTCGATTATATCAATCGTAGCTGTTCCTTTTAAATATAAAGCATTGACCAAAATAATACATCGACCATGATCTAAAATTGGAACTGCCCTTATAGTTTTTGGTAAATCGTAAAACAAAGGTTCACATTCATTCATAATACTCCGCCACCTTACACCTATAATAGCGCAACTAGCGGAGGATGAGTATTACTAGACGTTGTCATCATAACCATGTTGTTCTTTAAATAATACAGAACCATGAGTATTCCTCCTTATAAAAAATCACTTTATGCCTCTAGCTTTCTTGATTGAGTCAACTAAATTAATAACATACTCAATATCCTCGACTGTTAAGTCTTGCGTTGCATCAAAAAGAATTTTTCGTTTAGGATCGTCTTGTAATTTTTTTGCTATTTCGATAACCTTTTTATCTTTGTAATATGATTCCGGGTGAATCATAGGGGGCTTACTTTCCCCTAGGATATAGTCGGTCGTAACATCGAACAAGTTGGCAAGCTCTTGCAGTTTCCTCACTGGACGGCTTTTCCCTTGCTCATAATTCACATAGGCAGGACGTGAAACCCCAATTTTTTTTGCAACTTCTTCTTGCGACAAGCCTAACTCTTGTCGCAACGCTCGAAGTCTATCCCCTGTAACTGTACCCATTACTTTCCCCTCCCTGCCTATATTATATAGTAATTTTTCTTAACATAAAAGATGTAAAGAAAAATTACGTTTAGAGGGTTGACTTCCCAGGTCCACTGTAATACAATTAAACATGTAATTAAAATAAACATAAAGGAGGGCATAAAAAGTGTCGAAAATCAAGGAGCTTCGCTTAAAGCGTGGCATAACACAAGAGGAGCTTGCCAAAAGGCTTGGGGTCACGCGGACATCTATTGTCTATTGGGAACAAGGAAAACAAGAACCGCCCTTTTCTTGACCACACAATGACCACACTAAATATTCCAACGTAGTTTTTTTTTGATAGATATGATAATATAAATAGAAAAAATAAGGAGAATCAGATAAAAACAAGGTATGTTAAATATAAATAATCTGGCAAATTATACGATAAAAGATATAGAGGGATTTTTTGCTGAAGGCAACGTGAATGAAGAATTTCTGGCAGCTTGTGCGGTTGATAAACGCAAAGCTGTGGGAAGACTAGTGAAACGCTATGAACGGGAGCAGCAGGACCGCGCACGCGTGGCGGAAATGTATGCGTTTGAACATATAGCAATGGATGAAGGGTTTGAATTGGTGGCTGGAGTCGATGAAGCAGGCCGTGGCCCCTTGGCAGGACCTGTTTCGGTCGCGGCGGTCATTCTGCCCCGCGATCTATATTTACCGAAAATCAATGATTCCAAAAAGATTTCGGCTAAGGTTCGTGAGGAGCTTTTTGAAGAAATCCAGGATAAAGCGCTGGCGATTGGTACAGCCTTGATTGATGCCCAAACCATTGATCGGGTAAATATCTATCAGGCGACTATTAATGGCATGTACGAGTCGATTTTTATGTTGAAACCTCAGCCACAAAAAGTGCTTATCGATGCGGTGAAGCTGGATAATCTTCCGATGGCCTCGGAATCTATCATCAAGGGTGATGCAAGGTCGGCTTCGATTGCGGCAGCTTCTATTATTGCGAAGGTTACGCGAGACCGTTTGATGGATGCCTATGATAAACAGTATCCGGAGTATGGTTTTGCGCAGCATAAAGGATATGGTACCGCGCAGCACCTTGAGGCGTTGAAAAAATACGGACCATGCCCGATTCATCGTATGTCCTTCGAACCAATCCGCTCGCTGGTTAATGGTAGGGAGTAAAAAACTCAGTCTATGGATAAAGGTGTGTGAAAGCGATGCCAATGGAAACGTCTATGAATATAGGAATCCGCCCCGTCGACCGTCCTCAGTCTACTGGCAGTACCGAAGGCGTTTCTCGCCGCGAAGATGGAGGCGGCTCGTCTGCTGCGTTTAGTCCGAAAACGAATGTGTCGATAAAAAATGCTGTAGATGATATGGCAGGACTGCTGTCGAAAATTGCCAGCAATCAGACCGAAGCCGTCGATAAGATGCCGGAGGATTTGCAAAAAGTCATTCAAAATGTCTTAAAGCAGGCCTTTTCGCTGGAGGAAACCATGGGGCAAGGGTTGGGGAGTACCCTTGAAAGTCAACGGTTTTCTATGGACCAATTGTCAGCGCTTTCTCGGATGCTTTCGCAGCTGGGGAATATGGCAGAGAAGGGAATGCCGATTGAGGTCAGTGATGAGTTGCGGGCGTTGCTGACAAATTTAAAGGCAATGGTGTCAGCTGAAAGTGGTTCGTCGCTGGAACCCGTGCTTTTGACAAAGGCTGCTTTTGAACTGCTCGACAATAAAAGTTTTTCGGAATTGCCCAAGGAAGTTCAGGAACTCTTGTTAGCGCTACAGCCACAAGGGCAGACCGTGGCAATGAATCCTGGCGGGGAAAGTTCGCTGGCGTTTTTGAAGCAATTGGTTCAGTACTTTATGCCACGGCCGGCTGCTGAGAGCGGGCAGGCACAACAAAACCAGCAAATGCCACAGCCGCAAACACAGCAGGGCGCGAACGGTCAGCCTGGACAGAATAGAGCATTGCCAGGGCAGGAAACTGTGGGACAGAAAAATGCGGCAGCACAGACGCAAAATGCGGCGTTGACAAGTCAAAATTTGACTAGTCAACAAGCGGGAAGACAAATGGGAAATAATCCTGCTGTGCCGCAAAATCAGCAGCTCCCGCAGGGGCAAAGCAGTTCATCCAGCCCGCAAGGACAGGCGGGGCAGCCTGGACAGACGGGGACGCAGGGACAGCCGGCGCAGTCCAGTGCCCAGCAGGCGGGCTTTTCGCAGGGCCAGCCGCCAGCCCAGACGGGCGGCCAACCGGCACCAACGGGGCAGCAGGCGGGAAATATGCCGTCGGGGCAAAATGCCAACGGAACTTTGCCGGGCCAAACGGGGCAGAATCCGGAGGCGGCAGAAAAGAATCCGACCTTTGCGAATCGAAATGGGGAGAACGCACCGGGCAGGATGCCCGGTCAGCAGGAGAATCCTGCGATGGCACAGAAATCAGCGGGAAACTTTCAGCAGGCAGCAATCCAGCAGGCTAAGTCGCAGCTCATGAGTCAGACCATGGAAAATACACAGCAGGCCATGAATACGATGAAGGACTTGGCGCAGCTGTTGATGAAGAATACGGAAATGAGTCAGCGCGATATGGTGCTGTTACAGAATTTTGTTAATGGCAGAAATGGTACGCTTAGTGAACAGGATGCGAAACAATTGCAGCAGCTCATACGGCTCTGTCAGCAGAATGTGCCGGCAACGGTTCAACAGGCAGCTTATCAGCAGGATATTCCGGATTTGCCGCGGTTGTGGGCGTTTATGCAGCTTTGTGATATGACGATGGCCAAGCGCATGACTGCGCGGCAGTTAAAAAAAGCCGGCAAGGATGTAGCGACCTTTGTCCTTTCGATGCGTAATTCCATGGAAGGCGGAAATTCTGCCGTACAGGGACAGCGATCGCTTAATTTTATGCTTCCTATGTATATGGGGGATGATAGTACCTATCCATCCTATATTCATGTCTATGATGAAAAACAGCCAGACCCCGAGACGGGGGAGCTGAAGAAGGAAACATGGCTGCGTCTCTGTGTCCTTACCGATAACATCGGAGCAGTGGAGCTTACCTGTCGTGTCTATCCGGAAAATCAGCTGGATATGCGCGTGTTTTTCTCCAATCAGGAATCGGCGGAACTCTTCCGTCAGCAGGCTAAGACGCTTCGCGATTCATTGAAGGATTCCGCCTTGAAACTCAAGGAGTTCAAGATTGGAGCGGCTGGGGAACGACGCTTTATGTAAAATAATACCAAACAATGTCCTTGACGAAAGAACAATAGCAACATATAATGATACCGTGAAGGACCACTCAGGCAGGTGATAAGGATATGAAAGAGCGCCATAAGTTACAGGAAGAACCGGAGATAGATCCCAATGTCCCCCAAAAGGCCGTTGCGCTAAAATATGATTTGGAGCGGGACACCGCACCAAGGGTGGTAGCAAAAGGACGGGGGCATGTGGCCGAAAATATCCTGGCGGCAGCACAAGCGAATACGATTCCCGTCTATCAGAATAAAACGTTGGTTAACATGCTGATGGCGCTTGATATCGACCGGGAAATCCCGCCGGAGCTGTACCGGACCATTGCTGAGGTTATGGCTTATGTTTATCGTATCGATAAGAAGGCCAAGCCGAAAACAAAGCCTGAGGGGCATCGCTGATCGAATCGGATGAGAGGTGCGGTATGGACAACAAAGTTCTCGGAAATAAGGGAGAGCAGGCAGCAGCAACGTATCTGACGCAGCATGGCTACCGGATTTGTGCGCGAAATTTTCGTGTGCCTGTTGGTGAGATTGATATCATCGCGGAACGTGACGATGTGCTTGCGTTCGTAGAGGTCAAGACTCGCAGAGGATTGCGGTGTGGGTTTCCCGCCCAGGCGGTCACCTATTATAAACAACAAAAGATTATCCAGACTGCGCGCTGGTATTTGCGGCAGAGACACCTAGAGGATAGGTGTCTCTGCCGTTTTGATGTTATAGAGGTTTATGTGCATAGTGGCGATAAGTGGGAGATTCGTCATATTCCAGGGGCGTTTGAGACCTGATAGGAGGATCGCGTATGTTTGCAAGGACTTATGGAGCGACAACATTTGGGGTAGATGGCCTGATTATCGATGTCGAGGTAGATTCAGCGGCAGGATTACCGGGCTTTAATATTGTTGGCCTGCCTGACGCCTCGGTAAAGGAGTCAAAGGAGCGTGTGCGGACGGCCATTCGCAATAGTGGGATTCGTCTGCGGCAAGAGAATGTGACAATCAATCTGGCACCGGCGGATATCCGCAAGGATGGATCGGGGCTGGATCTTCCCATTGCTGTGGGATTGTTGGCAGCCTATGGTGTGCTTCCGCAATCTGGCCTAAAAAAGAGTTTGTTTGTAGCCGAGCTTTCCCTTGAGGGAGAATGCCGTGGCGTTCATGGAATTCTGCCGATGGCGATCAAAGCCAGGGAAAGTGGTATAACGGAACTCTTTGTCGCAAAGGATAATGTCAATGAGGCCCTGTTGGTGGATGGAATTCGAGTCTATGCGTTAGATAATTTGCAGCAGCTCGTGCAGTTCCTGAATGGAAGCGAAGCTATGGAACCGGCGCAGGCTGTTGCAGTGACACAAAAGCAAGTTGAGGTGCCTGGCG
>Ga0256405_10012943_pt1 | contig 10158 bp, 11 predicted proteins | sample RumenRJG_02DNA_FD_189096 | JGI IMG/M metagenome (GOLD analysis project Ga0256405, IMG submission 189096) | Bovine rumen microbial communities from Lethbridge, Alberta, Canada - RJG_02 | ecosystem: Host-associated > Mammals > Digestive system > Stomach > Rumen | place: Canada: Alberta... | reverse complement strand
CGCCTCGCTCTTCCGGCTCTACAATCATCGCTACCACATGCGGGTTCTTCTCTAACTCCGCCTTCATCCCTTCCGTCAACGGGAAATGCCAAGTCTGTGCATCTACCTGTATCCGGTCTGCTACGCTAATACCCACTTTCTCCAAGTATTTCCCACCGAACACATGTCCGTCTGTCCGTACTAAGTAATTCAACTGCAAACCCTCTCTCTCCGGCTCACGCTGCCAAGTGGTGTTGGATGCGGACTCCCCTCCTTTTAGGGAGGGGGTGGGGGTAGGCTTCTTCGTATAAACGACATTGTCGATTATACGCAAACTGTCTCCCGGCTCGCCCACACAACGCTTCACGTAGTTCTCTCTTCTGTCCACCGGACGCACGACAATCTCGCCGAACACATCCTTCCGGCTCTTCACCAACGCCTCGCCGTAGTAATGTTTGAGCGTATAGTAATCCGGATTCTGCATCTTCGTGCAAACGGTATCTCCTGCCGGAAAATTAAACACCACAATATCGCCTTTCTTCGGACTTGTCCAACCTTTGAGACGCTTGTACTCCCAATGCGGCTTGTCCAGATAACTCTTTCCGCCGCCTAACCATGCCGGCATCGTGTGTTGAACCAACGGCATACTAAGCGGTGTCTGCGGCACACGGGCTCCGTAAGCCATCTTGCTTACGTACAAGAAGTCCCCAACTCGCAAACTCTTCTCCAAACTCGAACTCGGGATCTGATAGTTCTGAAAAATATAGATGTTGATGAAATACACCGCCACTAACGCAAACAGAATAGCATCTAACCAACTAAACAAAGTATACAGAAATGCGTTCCCCTTTTCCTTTGTACCTTGTACATTGTCCCCTTGTCCCTTAGGTTGGTATTTCTTCCACCATCCGTAGTTGATATACTTCGTGGTGAACATATCCGCCACAAGCGGCAGCAGCACGAGCCAACCCAGACTCTTCCAATCACCCCATGCTACCCAAACCACGAATGCCACATATAGCGAACACCAAATGCCTGCGCGGATCCATCCTCCGCGTGTCACTTCTGCTATCCTGTCTTTGAAACTTTTCATTTTTTTTTTGTTTGAAAAATTGTTTTGCACTTTTTGCACTTTTTGCACTTTCTGCCATTTCTGCCACTTCTGCCACTTTAAAAGTGCAAATAGTGCAAATAGTGCAATGTCATTTTTTTTATTCATCAGCCAAGTTTGGCTGATAAATCGTTATATGTTCTTAGTTATTCTTAGTCATTCTTAATGATTATCGTTGGTATTACCTATCTATTAGCGGGTCAAACCCTCTGCGGCTAAGACTGCTCCTAACGCAAAGCCTCTGCGACCCTTAGCGATGTGGGTAATAACGATCGTATCTTCCTCGCTGTCCCATTTCACCTCATGCGTCCCCGGCACTTCTCCCTCACGAATGGATTCAATTTTTAATTCGTAATTTTTAATTTTTAATTTATCTTCTATCTGCTCCGCTAAGGTTTTTGCCGTTCCGCTTGGCTTATCGAGTTTGTGAATATGGTGCGTCTCGGTGATAGAAGGCGTGTATTGCGGCTGCTCGGACATTTTTTCGGCTAACAGTTGGTTGATGTCGAAGAAGATATTCACGCCCACAGAGTAGTTACTGCTCCATACAAGCATCACTTTACCTTCCTCGTTGGTGATAACAGTCTTGTTATTCTCAATTTTTAATTTATAATTTTTAATTTTTAATTCTTCCGGCTTCCACCCCGTGGAACCGGAGATAACCGGCACGCCTTGTTTCCATGCCTTCCGTATATTCTCCTCAGCCGTCGCCGGCGTCGTAAACTCAATCGCCACATCCGCACTCCTGAACGCTTCACTCTCAAACCCTTCTTCCGGAGAATAATATCTTACAGGCGAAGCCGGTCCTACAGCGTTAGCGGTCTTACAGTCGCTTTGCGACGGTCCTACAGCAATGCGGTCAATCACGCAAGTGATTTCGTGTCCGCGCTCAAGGGCAACTTCTTCAATCATGTGCCCCATTTTCCCGTATCCGATGATTGCTATCTTCATGATCTTATATTTGTCTTCTTTGATTCTTATATCTGTCTTTTTTGTTTTTATATATCCGCCAATCTTGGCGTGATCCCCTTTTTGTATCACGCGCTGTATATGCGCGCATATCAAAAAAGCGTGCAAAGTTACAAAAAAAAACGTACATATACAAGTATATGTATAAAAAAGAGCGCCGAAACGCTCCTTTTCTCTCTTTTCCGTCAATTTTTCTACATCAATGTGTATTTTTTATCCACTTCTTCGGGTCTATTTTTGTTCCGTCCGGCAAAACAGGCTTGCTCAGCACGCGTACCCAACTTGGTCTTCCTTTCGATTGATCCTGCGACTTGTACTCATAGCTGTTCGGACACGGATCATCCGCATTGTATCCCTCTTTGTCCTTCACCAAACCCAATGACCAACCTTCGCTGTTCAAGACACCCTCATCCCAAGTCGTATATGCCCAAACGGTCTCTCCCCACCATCTCCACGGACGCGCGAGCCAAACCTTTCCTTCTTTGCTCTCCAAGGATGAACTCATATCCAACTCATCCTCAGTCGCCACCCGTATATGACACTTATAAAAAAGCATTTCTCTCTCTGCTTGCGTCTCGCTTCTGCTTCGCCCCGCGCTAATATAACATTTATCTCCTTTCTCGCCGTTGATATTGGCTACGATCGTTGCCTTATTCACGCACATCGTCATCGCTCCGAAGATAAAATCCACGCCTCCTGCCAATATACCGCCTTCCCAGTAGATACTTGCTCCCTCATCGCCGTACAACACATCCTGTCGTCCCACAGCACGGCAGTTCTTCAGACGTGCGTTCGTTGCTCCCTCGGTAAACGAGATAGCCGCTGCACGTTCCCTGTATTTCTTCTTCTGCACCTCTGTCGAACCCACCTCTTTCGGCCTCTCCGGCATCACTTTCTTAGGACGCTCTTTTGCTGTCCACGGCATGTCGGATTGACTGATATCCACCAAACTATCCGCTGCTTCTTTCTCGCAGACATAGAGGTTAAACGAGTTCTCAAAGATGATATTCTCTGCATAGAAATCCGGAGCTGTCACCAATACCGATGCATTCCATCGTCTCTCTCTCGATCCACCGTAGTTCACTCGGCTACCCATACTCTTGTACTGATAACCATGCCCGTAGTACCATGTGAGCCGCACAGCTTCCGGATCGGCTTCTACGCCTCCGTTCCTCAAACCGATAGAAGGTTTCCGACTCGCGTTCTTCAAACTCAACCCGGGCACATCAATCGTCAATTCCTCGCAATAAGTCCCGGGCTCAATCCATATCGTCGTCCTCTCCCCCCGTTCCTTATACACCCTCCGCGCCGAATCCACCGCTGTCGTCACGCTCTCTCCCGCGTGTACATGCAATACCAAAGCAAAAATAAAAGCAATCATATTCTTTCCGATTTTGCCTGCAAAGGTACAACTTTTTGCCGACATATGCAAATAAAATGCAAAAAAAAGCAGCGAAGATTTCTTCGCTGCCTTTCTTCCTGGATGGTTTTGCAAAACATTATTCTGCATTGTTTATCTCACCTCTTGACCTTGGAGAGTATAGGTTTTGTCTCCACAAATGATGATTTGACCGTTAAGGAGGAAAAGTCTACTTCTATTTGCGCCATCAATGGAAGATGACACTTCATTAATTTCTTGGGTTTCTGATTGGCTTTGGATATTAAACTCTTTCCATTGGTCTGCATTTGAATATAAAGGAATACTTTCTTGGAGAACGTACAATTTTATGTTTGGACAATCTCTATTATAAAATACTTTTTCTCCCATCGAAGGGGGATTTATAGCGTTGCACGTAATCTTTCTTAAATTATTGTAGTAGCCGCTAAATGCAAAATCTCCAATATATTCGACACTTTTGCCAATAGTAATTTCTTTTAGTTCACTATTACTACTAAATGCAGACGCTCCAATTGAAGTTACTCCGTCTCCAATAATTACAGATGTCATATGCAAATTCTGATCGAAAGCACCATAATTAATAGTTGTCACACTATCGGGGATGGTTAATGTTTTTAAATCACAACTAGCAAAGGCAGCGTTTCCAATTGTTTTAAGTGACATTGGCAGATTAATTGAAGTCAATAAATGACAGCCACTAAAAGCACCCATTTCTATATCAACGACGTTTTCCCCGAACAAGACAGATGTTAAATTATAGATACCATAGAAAGCATCCTCTCCGATAGTTATTACCCCGTTACCAATTTGTACAGAAGATAAATTAGCTTCACTAAATGCATCCTTTTCAATTGTAATGACATTATTAGGAATAGTAATATTTTTTATTCTTCCATGGAAAAATGCTCCTTGACCAATAGTTGTCACTGTACTCGGTATGTTATATGTAGAATATTCCCTATTAGACGGATGGGTTAATAACTCAGTGGTATCTTTTGTGTATAATACACCATCTATGTCACAAAAATATGGATTATCCTTATCGACAAATATACTATCTAAGAATGTACAATAATAAAAAGAGTAAGGGCTTATTTTAGATATTCCAGCCGGCAAATAACACCGCTTCATTGGAAAACGGTAATGGAGTTTTTTGAACCATGGGACATCCGACCAACTACTATATTCATCCATATCCCCTTCCCCTGTAATTACTAAAATGCTGTCCTCCATATTAAGAACCCAATTAAGATTCTTTCCACAGCTTCCAGTATAGGCCGTGGCTTTTGAAATAGTAGTGCCTGCTAATGCAAGTACTAATAATACCATGATTTTTTTCATAATGTTATTGATTTTAGTTAATATTATACAAAATCAAAAAGCGTGCGCTTTCGCTGCTTCATTTGATGATTAGAGGTCCTCGACTACCTTACTTATTCAAATAAATGCACGGAAAACTCACGCTGATACGTGAGCGTGCATAAACCGTACTTGAATAAGTAATAATGGTTTGTGAAACTGTCGAGATTTCTAACCATCAAGTTGGGCTTATTACGCTTATTTTGCGCAACGCTTTGCGCTGTTTATGTCTATATATTTCACCGCTTTTTAATGCTGTCGGTGCCAGCGATCTAATTATTCCACGCTTTCTTCCTCTTGGATAAAACGTTCGATTTGAGGTCTTAAAACAGGCAGATCATTGTCTATGACATTCCATACCTTTGTTGGAGAAATCATATAATATCCGTGAACTAACACATGCCTCATTCCTTCCATTTTATTCCATGGCGCATCGGGATGAGCCTCACGGAATTCATTTGTTAACTTATATGTGGCTTCTCCTATTATCTCCAGTTGCTTTACAAAACCATGGAAGATAATTGTATCTTTCTCTGCTTGTTCAACAGTAAAACGCTTACGACCATTTATTAAATTGTCTATAGCCGTAAGAATATGAACCAAACGTTCTTTGTCTCTAATACGCTCTCTCATAGATTTTTATTTTATCATGGTCGGCTGATTTGCGGGCAAAAGGCATCAAATAGTCGTCCTCAATTAAATCTACCGGACGATGAACGATTTTCCGTAGATCGCTTACCATTCCACCAATATCCATCAGCGAAAGGCTGTCGCTATCCGTATAAGTAACGAGCAGATCTACGTCGCTATCCGGCGTTTCTTCGCCGCGCGAGCAAGAACCGAACAAGTATGCTCGTTCGACCGGTTGAGTAGCAAGATACGCTTGTATCTTCGGAATCATCTCTTGTACTTCTACGCTTGGCATAAATCGTTACTTTTATTTTTCGGCTGCAAATTTACAACAAAAATTGCACATATGCAAATAAAAAATGGTTTTTGTTTAAATTTAACGCATTTCTACAAAAATATTCATTATTAATTATTCATTATTCATTATCATCCACCAGCATTTCGCATTTCTTGCAATCGAAGGTAAGACGGAGGATTTTGCCTGTACGGAGACGCAAAAAACGCGGTTCCTTATCTTTCGGATAAGGATTAATCTTGCGACAATGTCCCAGCTCAAAGAGCAGACAGTATTTGCAAGTCATCAAAGGATAGTTGCTCGTCTCCATTCGTTCAAAACACTAATCGGTATAAAATACGGCTTGCTTTCGATCCGCACTTCGCGCGCGATATAAGGCGTGTCACCTAATTTGGAGAGCTGTGTGCGGATGTTCTCCAATGCTTTGTCTGCGTTCTTTGCTTCCTCATGTGCATAAGTAAATGAACGCTCATGGTCGCCTATTTGTATCGCAAAACCGTTTTCTGTTTCGCGGAAAACAACATCCACCGGGATCTTCCGTTCGCTTTTCAGGTTCTTCACGAACTCCACATCCAGATTTCTGAACAACCCTCCCTCTCTTGTGGAGAGGGTCGGGGAGAGGTTTTTATTCACCTTCACCCAATTTCCCTCTACGCCGTTGACGTTAAATCCCTCGTTGCCCATGGTCAGACCGTCTCCGTTATGCAAGACCACACTGGGTTTCAACCGAACGCGTAAGGTGTTGCCGTTGATCTGAAGCACCTCTCCGACGTACTCACCCGTGGACTTCGGCGTGTCCCAATTAGCCATGTTTGCTGTCCGTCCGTGCAAGAAATAATCGATCCCTCCTCGATGGAACGTCTTCTCGGGATTAGGTGTAAAAGAGCGGGTGAAAACCCCTCCTAACCTCCCCTCAAGGGAGGAACTCCCTCTCCCTGTGGAGAGGGTCGGGGTGAGGTTATCTAATTTCTCCCGATAATACGCCGTTATATTCGTCACATAATCAGCGTCTTTCAGTCGTCCCTCTATCTTAAATGTCGTCACGCCTGCTTCGATCAGTTCGCTTAGATACGCACTTCGATCCATGTCCTGCAAACTCAGTAAATGCCGCTGATGAATAGGCACTCCTTGTTCGTCCAACACCTCGTTTCCCTCTGCATCTAACAGGTCGTACGCCATACGGCAGAACTGCGCGCAAGCACCTCTGTTGGCACTTCGTCCGGCGAGCACTTCGGATATATGGCATCGTCCCGAATAACTCACGCACAGCGCGCCATGAACAAACGCCTCCAATTCTATATCCGGCACTTCTTCGTGGATTGCCCGGATCTCCTCAATGCCCAATTCGCGCGCTAAAACGACCCGTTTGAAACCCAACTCTTTGAGCCGTTTCACTTGTTCAGGCGTACGGTTGTCGCACTGTGTCGAAGCGTGCAGCCTGATAGGCGGCAAGTCCAACTCCAACAAATGTAAATCCTGAATGATCAGCGCATCGACTCCTATTCTATATAACGCGTGCGCGAGCGAGACAGCTTCTGGGTATTCGTCCTCATGGAGTAAGGTGTTCATCGTTACCAAGACCTGCACGCCGTAAGTATGCGCATACTGAACTACTTCCGCCAAGTCCTCCAAACTGTTACCTGCCGCCTGACGCGCACCAAAAGCCGGCGCACCTATATACACCGCGTCAGCTCCTGCTTGTATAGCAGCCTTAGCGACCTCTTTGTTCTTTGCCGGAGATAATATTTGAAGGGGATAATTCGTAATTTTTAATTTTTAATTTTTAATTTCTCAGCGCCTCTGATATCCGGTACATGACGATCCCTGCTGTCACGCTCACGTTCATCGAGTGCTTCGTGCCGTATTGCGGAATCTCAATACATCCGTCGCAACGATCCACCACTTCCTGCTGCACACCGAAGACCTCGTGCCCTAAAACAACGGCTACCTTTGTACTTTGTACTTTGTCCCTTTGTACCTTTACAGCCGCCTCTTCCAGCGTCATCGAGTCATGAGCCTGCTCCACGGCATAGACCGTGTAACCTTGAGCTTGCAGCTCGCGCACCGCCTCTTGCGTCTCTTTGAAATAACTCCATTCCACGCTCTCCTCGGCTCCCAAAGCGGTCTTATGGATCTCCTGATTCGGCGGGCAGCAACAGATGCCGCACAGCACTACTCGCTCAATCCGCATCGCGTCTGCTGTCCGAAAAACCGCTCCCACGTTATGTTGGCTGCGCACATTATCCAACACCACTACCAGAGGCAGTTTATCCGCCTCGTGGTATTCTTCTACGCTCATTCGCCCCATTTCGGCGGTAGTCAGTTTCTGCATAAAATCTCAAATCTCAAATGTCAAATCTTGAACGGTAAACGCACATGCAACACATGTGCCTCTTCGTCTATTTCGGTAATAAAATCTTCGTGAAGCGGGATCATCCGACCGTCTTCAAGGGTCGCTAAGGTGTTGATGGTACTCTCGTCCACATAAGCAATCACGCCCACTTGTTCCTCTTCGCCGTTCTCCCCTTCGTCCATGATCGTGTAACCCACCAAGTCCTGCCAAGTCAACATCCCGTCCTCTTCGCCTTGCATCTCGCTACGCAACACAAACCCCTCTTCGCCGATGAGTTCGGAGATCCTCTCTGTGCGGAACGGCACAAACAAACCGTCTCTAAGCACGAACACAAACTCCGGCAGGTCTTTGTAGTGCGTACGCCGGATGATGCCGATTGATATTAAATCGTCTTTGCTAATCATTGTCTTACTGTGATGACGCCTCCTGAATTGGTGAGCGGAATACGTAATAACGGTTCGCGGGCAAGACCTTTCTGCGGGACTGCGGTTCCGGAACCCACATCGTACTGCTCGCCGCACTCGGGGCAAGTAGCAAAGATTCCATCTACATCGCAAGGATGCAAAACTCCTCGTCCTGCGCAATACGGACACGCCAAATCCCAAGCGTTGTAATTACCGTTGATGTCAATATATACCAGCACGCCTCCGTATCCGTACGCGTTGGTGATAAGACGCGGTATAACCTCGCCGTTATAGTGATAACCCTCTGCGTTAACGATGACGAATGTATTTAGGGCGGTGGGTACAAAATGAACAAACACGCCGCTTCTCGTGTCTATAGAGATATTGACAGGATAGCGAGGCACGCTGTTGTTGAAGGTGTCATTCTTACATCCCACCAACGCAACCATCATCGCCAATACCCAAAATATGTTGGTTCGCCCTTTCACCTTTAATTTCCCACAATCGCACTAATCTCAACATGGTAGATCAGCGTTGAGTAAGGCGGAATATAACCGGTGGTGCCTTCCGTTCCCATGCCTTCCGCTTTGTTGTACTTGTCGCTGTTGTATTTCTCGTAGTCGTACCCCAAATATGCCGGGATATACAACTCAATCGTACCTTTGTTATGTATCTTGTGGCATCCTTCCGAGAAGCCCGGAATAGTACTCGGCAGATAGAGCGATACGTTCTTTCCGGCACTAACGGTGTAGCCGTTAATCAGCTTCACCGAGTAGTCGCACACTATTGTACTCGTTGAGTTCGGTTTGGCATCGCCGTACGGTGCCATGGGATCAGAGATAATCTTGTATTGCAAACCGGTCGAAGTCGTCACCACATTGTCTTTCTTGGCGTTGTCCAACAACCATAACTCATTCTGCGTCTTCCAGTCCGCCCAGTTATTCGTTTTGCAAGAGGATAAAAATGCACAAAAGATAAGAAGAATGGAAACAAATCCTTTCAACTTTAAACTTTCAACTTTCAACTTTATTTGGCTATCCATAATTCGGGATTTAAAATGTTTCTGTCTTTATATACTTGGAAATAGAGTTCCGTTTTCTGGTCTTGTTCGGGGTCTGTGAAGATTGTACCGATGACTTGCTTTGTCTCCACATTGTCCCCTTGTTTGACGTTCAGTTTGCTCAGGTTCGAATACACAGTTCGGTAGTTACCGTGCTGAATAATCACAGCATACGTATTCGCTACCATGAAGCAACTCGTCACTTCACCTTTATATACCGCCCGAGCTTTTGAACCGGCTACGGTTTGCAGGTAGATACCCTTGTTGTCAATCGTCACATGCTCGTAAACGGCGTGTTGCTGCTTACCGAAATGCCCGCTGATCATGCCTTTCTCTACCGGCCAAGGCAAACGCCCTTTGTTCGCTTCAAATCCTCCGGCTATCAGTTTCTGTTCTTTGGTCAGCGAGGTCTTCGACGCTTTCTCCGTCTGTTTGCGGATCATTTCGTCAATCTTCTTGTTCAACTCCGCTACTTTCTTCTGTTGCTGCTTGAGCTGTTTGTTCAGATCTTTCTCTTTGCTCTTCAGCTGGCTCAGCATGTTCTTCTGCTTGCGTTCGTCACGTCGGAGCTTGTCCTGCTCACGTTTACGGGTGTCCAA
>Ga0256405_10012942_pt1 | contig 10161 bp, 10 predicted proteins | sample RumenRJG_02DNA_FD_189096 | JGI IMG/M metagenome (GOLD analysis project Ga0256405, IMG submission 189096) | Bovine rumen microbial communities from Lethbridge, Alberta, Canada - RJG_02 | ecosystem: Host-associated > Mammals > Digestive system > Stomach > Rumen | place: Canada: Alberta... | reverse complement strand
GTGAAGGTACTCCACAGCCAAATGCATTCTCTTCCATAGCCAAAGCACTTAAAGATGAGGGTGTATTTCCTGACCTTTCTGATGATGTTCTTAAAAACATTACAGATGCTAGTACCTTTAAAAAGATGTTTGATGATGAAATATCAAAATCTCTTGATGATAGGCAGAAGAGGATTGAAGCAGCTATCAATGGTGGAGCAACATCTGAAGAATTACAGCAGTATCAAAATGCAGTTAATCTTACACAGTATTTGAATAGTAGTGATACTATCAATACTCTTAGTTCTGAGGGTGATGAAGGTGAAGATCTCCGTAAGAGGATTATTTATCAAGATTTGATAAATAGAGGATTTAGACATGAGAGAGCTGTAAAGATGGTAGAAAAGAGTCTTGCTGATGGTACTGATATTGAGGATGCCAAAGAAGCAATGAACTCTTGCAAGGAGTTCTACAATAAACAAGTAGAGGATTATCAAAAAGCATTTAAAGAGAAGGAAGAGAAACATAAGAAGGATGAAGATAAGAGGTTTTCTAATTTAAAGAAGAAGCTTTTGGATAATGATAGTTTCTATAATGGAGTAAAGGTAAGTAAAGATGTTAGGCAGAGAGCTTATGATGCTATTACAAAACCTATAGCTAAAGATGATAATGGTAACTATATAAATACTCTACAGAAATATCAGAAAGAACATCCTGATGAGTATATGGAAAATATGGCATTGTTGTATGCTATTACTGATGGATTTAAGTCTATAGAAAAGCTTACTAAAGGTAAAGTAAACTCAGAACTAAAAAAAGGATTTGCAGAACTAGAAGGTGTTCTTAATTCTACTTTAAGAAATGGAGATGGTTCTTTGAATTTAGCTAATGCTGCTCTAGATGATTCAGATAGGGAAAAGTGGACTTTAGGTTAAAAAGATAACAGGATAATTTTTAATGATTAATTTATTTAATTATGTCAGGACAGATAGGTAAATTTACAATGAGGCACTTTACAGAGTGGGCACCTACTATTACAAAGAGAACTCATATTAGTTCTTTGTTTGGTGCTAAGACACAGAAAGTAAGAGGTGTCATGGTTGAATTGCTAGCAGCTAAAGAGGGTAAAACTTTGGATACTATGCTTGCAGGTCTTCCTACTAAAGAATTTGAAACTGGTGATGAATATGTATGGGATGTAACTGGTTCTACAGAGCATGCAGTACCTTTGGTAGAGTGCTTGGATGAGGATGGTGTACTAGTTGATTCTACTTATACTAAGAATGTTGGAGCTGGCACTGCTCCTTTCTATTTGCTGTTTGACGAGAACTATTTCTTCAAAGGTGAGACTATTGAGGGTAACCTTGGTAATAAGTATCCTTTGCGAGTTTTGGATGTACAGGAAGAAGGTTCTCGCTATAAAGTCAAAGTAGAAACTATGGCTGGTATTATGGACGGTGTTCCAGCAGACAGACTTAAGCCAGGTGAGCTGTTTACTTATGGTGCTGCTTATGTTGAAAGTGGTTTGTCAAGGAAAGTTGGCGGTATTCGTCATGCTTCTTTTGCTACCTTGAGGAATGAATTTTCACATATTCGTATTCATCATAAGGTATCAGGTGATATGATGGATGATAAACTTGCTATTGCAGTTCCTATTAATACAGGTAATGGTAAGATTGTTGAGGTCAATACTTGGATGCATGCTGTTGATTATGAGTTGGAGAAAACTTTCCGTAATTATAAGAACTATGCTCTAGGTAGGGGTCGTAGTAACAGGAATAAGAATGGTGAGTATACCAATATTGGTGTTAGTGGTGATTCTATTAGGACAGGTGCTGGTCTTGATGAACTCATGACTGTAGGTGGTAATACCATGTATTGGAATGACTCTGTTCTTAAACCTTTGGAGGAAGCTCTTTATAATATGTTTGCTGGCAAGGCAGATTTCTCTGATAGGAGTGTTGTAGTTAGGACTGGTGAACGTGGAGCAGCTTTGTTCCAGAAAGAAGCATTGACAACTGGTACTGGATGGAGGACTATGTTTGATTACCAGGCTACTGAGTTAGGTTTGGCTAAGAAGGTATCAAATGCTGCTGCTCCTTTTGGTGGTGGTATTGGCTTGGCAGTACCTCAGGTATTTGAGTATATTGCTCCTATGGGTATTAAGATTACTTTGGAAGTTGATCAGAGTAAGGATAATATTACCCAGAGTGGTTATAAGATTCCTCATCCTCTAGGTGGTTTGGCTAGTTCTTATGTCTTTGATGTATTGGATATGGGATCATCTGTATCTCCTAATATTCAGAAGTGTAAGGTAGCAGGTCATCCTGATGAGTGGGTAGGTTATACAGCTGGTATCCGAAATCCATTTACTGGTGCTTGGAATAATGACAATATGAGTGATGATGAAGATGCAGCAAGTATCCATAAGATGGCAGATGTAGGTATCGTTGTTTGGGATCCTACAAGAACTGTTAAGATTAAGCCTGCTATTCTTCAAGGTTAAATAATATAATAAGAGTGGATAGGAAACAGGTTTTCCTATCTGCTCTTTACTAATAAACAGGAGTAAAAATGGAAGAAAAGAAAACTACTAAATCGGCAGAATATAATTGCCTTAGAAATGAAAAAATTATTGTACGAAGATTGCCTAAAAGAACTCTTCTAGTACAGGATGTTAATCACATTATGAGTGATGGTATGCATGATAATGCCTTTAGGTCATTTTGTGTACCAAAGTTGCCTAAAAGTAATAACTTTGCACCAGTCCTTAGTCCTAAGGAACAAGCTTGTCTTGAAAGAGTTATGGGTTTACCTGAAAATGCTCTTTCTATTTACAGGCAGCCTAAAGAAGAGAACTATTGGAGTGATGCTAATCCAAGTGGTTTAGGTACTGTAGTTCTTAAAAAGCAAGATAATATTTTTGATTTGTCAAAACCAACAGATTATATTGCAGTAAAGGTATTGATGGCAAACAAGGATATTATCTGTGAATCCACTACTGAGTGGGAGGAGAGACCTAAGGAAACTTATGAGTATGTTATTATTAAGGCTAATCAAGAGGAGAAAGCAGTACAAGATAACACTAATGTTACTATTAATGCTGTAATGAAACTTGGTAAGATTACTAATGATGTTGATACTCTAAAGATTGTGACTGAGACAATGCTTGGTAAGAAATTCTCACCTGCAACTACTCCTGAATATTATCAGAAGCAGATTTTGGATTTGATTCAGAGTGCTCCTAAAAATGCTAGACTATTCTTGAATATTATAAAGGATTCTGATCTTAGTACTAAGGCACTTATCAGTAAGTGTGTTTCCCAAGGTTTGATTGCTGATAGAGGCGGTTATCTTTATATTAAATCTTCTAATTCACCTATGTGTGAAGATGGAGAAAATCCAACTATCAATAATGCTGCTAAATGGCTTACAAAACCTGCTAATCAGGAAATCTTGTTTAGCCTTCAAGCACAATTAAAATAATATAAATATATTAAGGAGGGTAAAACCTCCTTAATACTTTAAATTTAAGATTATGACTATTACAGAGTTTTCAGAGCAGTTTGATGTTCTTTTTAATAATATAACTTCTAATCAGGCTCCAGGATTAAATGAGTATGAAAAGAGTGTCTACCTTACTAAGGCAGAAAAAGAAATTGTAAAGAATTACTTTTCTTCTAATAGTAAGGGCAATACTTTAGGACAGGGTTTTGATGATTCTGCCAAAAGACAAGCTGATTTTTCTGTATTGATGAAAACTGCTGTATGTACTCGTCTTTCTGAAAGTGGAGGTAATACTTATAAGTATGGTTACAAATATACACCTACTGGAGGAGCTGATATTAATTTAGATGCAAGTACTGTAACATTTACAAAGGATGATGAACCTTATACAATATTAGCTGGTACTTATACAGTAACTGCTGGAGGACATATAACTATAGGTGTTGATACTATTGTTTTCAAAGTAAATAATACTGCTCAAGGGGCAGGGTCTCTTGTAGTAACAAGTATTGCTATTGGAGCTACTACTAAGATTGATGATAGGAGTCTTATGTATGCTTTCCCTTCTGATACTTTTATTGTCATCAATGAAAGTGTTAGAGTAGGTAATCAAAGAAAGCAGGTAATGCCTCTTAGATATGATGAGTATAGTCGCCTGATGATGAAACCATATAAACGTCCTTTGAAAAATCAAGTATGGAGATTGATGAACTCAGGTACAAGTGGTTCTGATGGTCATAGCTCTACTAAAATAGTTGAACTTATTTGTGGTCCTGAAGTGGATATGTCCTCACAAGTACCTTATGTTATAAGATATGTAAGGATTCCAGCACCTATTATTGTAGGTAATTTAGATGGTCTTACTATTGATGGTATTTCTGCTGTTTCTTCTGAATGTGAATTAGATCCAATTTTACATGAAGATATTCTACAAAGAGCAGTTGAATTAGCTAAGATAGCATGGACCTCTACAGGACAAGATAATGCTCAATTAGAATTGCAATCAGGTATACGTAGTGAATAATTAAAGTAATAGGCATGACATTACAGGAGTTTTCAAATGGATTTGATACACTACTCAATAGTTATGGTAGAAACAATACTTTTGGGTTATCTTATAATTTGGCTTTTGATGAATATGAAAAATCACAATTTCTGACAGAAGCACAAAAAGAAATTGCCTTATTATATTATAACGGTAATACTCCTGACTCTAAATCTTTTGAAAGTACTGAAGAAATTAGAAGAAGTTTGTCTTCTATAATTAGAGAGGAGACTCTACTTCCAGCAGTGCAAGGGAATGTAATAAAGATAGAGGATAATTCTAAAGTATTTCAGTTGCCTGATGACTTGTGGTTTATTACCTATGAATCAGTAAAAGTAAATAATAAGTGTAGTAGCTTTTCTGTACAAACAGTATATCCTGTGAGACAGGATGAATATAGTAAATTAAAGAAAAATCCTTTTAGAGGATTAAATAAAAGAAGAGCACTTAGACTTGATTTAGGGAATAATAAAGTTGAGGTAATAAGTAACTATGATATAGAATCTTACTATGTAAGATATTTAAAAAAGCTTAATCCTATTGTTCTAGTAAATTTAGAGAATGATTTAACAATAGAAGGGGTAAATACTGCTACAGAAAGTGAACTACCTGATATTATTCATAATAGAATATTGGATTTAGCTGTAAGACTAGCTCTTAGATCAAGAGGCATAGTCTCAGATAATGAAGGAAATAAAGAGAGTAATTAAGTCTACAAGGAATCTGTAAACTTGTAGTATGTATAATTTAATAGTTTTTAATTATGGCTTTTACAGAAATGCAGTCTCGACAACTTTATGTCGTAAATGATTTAGCAGCAGCTAATGCAGAAGTTACTAGTGCAGATAGTGCTGGAAAGTTTAAAATGAAAAAGACCCAGGATGGTGAGTTGTATTTTGCAATAAAGGGTGCTACTGATGATGGTCTTCAGAGGTCTGATTTGATTGACAAGAAGCACATTATTAGGGTATCAGCTACTGCTGCCAGTGATATGGTACATAAAATGCACAAGAAAGAAGTAGTACTTAAATCCGATGTAAATGGAGGTAATCCAGTAGTTGGTCAGGATTATATTCTTACAGTGGAAATTAAGAATTACATTGCTTGTGGTGATGATTCTACCCTTATTAAGTTTGGTGCTGCAAGGGCTTTCTCTAATGATGCTGATGCTTTGTATAAAGCACTTGCAATCAATCTTGCTAAGAATTTCAGTAATGAAAGTGTGCCTTTGATTAAGATTACTTTGAAGGGTGATACTGCTAATACAGAGATCAAAGCTAAGACTAAAGTATCAGACTTAAGTAGTATTACTGCGACAGGTATTATTATTGAAGAAGTAGAGCAGCCTTGGAGGTTAGGTACTGCTAGGCAGGAATTTGTTAACTTTGAGTTGATTCCTTCTACTATTTATACTAATGGTATGGATTTGATTTGGGGTACTGTAACTGATGTTACTGAGGCAAATACCAATACTATCCCTAACTCAAAGAAGGTAGCTGAGATGGAGTGGTTCTTCCATAAGAATAGGGGTGATATTTATGGCAGTGGTGACTGTTGTCCTGATACTATTGAGACTAAATATATGGTAGATCCTTCAAATGCAAATGGTTATTGTATGCTTGATATTCATTACTATCTAGAAAGTAGTGATTTGGGTGTAGGACACAGTGAGAAGACAATTACTCTTGTTTGTCCTAATGCTAAAAAGGCAGATTTGGAATCTGTTGTAACAGCTATTGAAGGTGAGGGAATCACTGTAAAGAAGTCAGCTAATTGGTAATTTATATATGTAGGTAATGGGGATTGGGGATAATATCCCCTATTCCCTTTTAAATTAATAATGCTATGATACTATTTGATAGATTAATGGTTTCTGAAGACGGTAAGAAACTTCTTATTGATACTCATGTAAATAAGGCAGAACATTTCAATAATATTGTTATTGATAAAGTTATTGTAAAAACACATGAACAGGTATCAGAAGCAGATCCTTTAAGTGCTGAGGATGAGAATATATATGAATATATTGCACCTGATAATTCTAAGGAATTGCATTTAGTATTAGATGCCAATACTGACTTTACTACTAATTTAGGTAACTTATCAAATAAATTATTATTTGTATATGTTGTATGTAAAGGAATTGTTGACCCATGTACTTCATGTAGATTGGATGAGATGACTACCTTAGGAGTTACATTTGATACTTTTAAAATGTATCAGAATGTTCTTGGTTATACAAAAGGTGTTGTTGATTCTTGTAATATCCCTAAAGAGTTCATTGATTTTATTATTCTATGGAATGGCTTTAAAGCAGCTATAGAAACAGAGCATTATTTAGCTGCTATTTCTTTTTGGAAGAAACTACAGGGAGATAAGGAAATAGTAAATCATCAATGTGGTTGCCATGGATAATATAATATTTGAAGCTATAAATAAATACTATAAACTATTAGAACAGCTTGGATACTGTAAATACAGTGAGTCTTTTAGTATTATAGTATTGTGCTTTTACAGAGATTTTGTATTTCATGATTATCGTGGAATATTGAATAGAAAGGATTACCATCTTATTGAAAAAGCATTAGAGTGTTTATTTGGAAGAAATTGTTTAATATCTTATCCTGATTATTTGAAAATGGGAAAATTACATATAGGAAGTATTACAGAACTGGCACATAGGTTAAAAACTCTTGAGGATACAGAAGTACTTAAACCTATGGAAACAGAAAATCCTGAGTCTGATATTGATATAATAGAGGAGTAATAATATGGTAAAATATAAGGAGATAGTAAGTGCAGTACTTGATTTGCTAAAAGTAACTAGTGATGATAGTATTTTTACTGAGGAACATATTATATATTTAGCTGGTATTATCAGAAGCTTGTTATTAAAGCAAAGATACTATAGTGACCTTAAGAAAAGTATTCCAGAAAGTAACTATCAAACTATATGTCTTGATCTTGAAAAGGTAGAAAAAATAGACGGTATTCCTTGTAAAGGATACTATCTTCGTACTACTAAAGAAGTACCCAATCTTATACCTATAGGTATAGTTAAGATATTTCCCGGTGATAATTATTATGATGGAGAGATTTCCTTTGTATCTTCACAGAGATTTAAATATACTGGCAATAATAAATGGCTTAATAATATAATATATGCTACTATAGGTCCAAATAAAAAGATTTATCTTAAATCTGAAAATCCACAATTCTTATATTTACAGAAGATAGAACTTTGTGGAATATTTGAGAATGCTGCTGAAGCTTCAGATTTGGAATGTAAGAATAATGATGATGCTTTATGTGATATTATGGATAGAGACTTTCCTATTGAGGATTCTTTAGTTTCTACCCTCATAGATCAAATCATCAAATCTCTATCTCCTTCTATTGCTGCACCTGAGGATATAACTAATAATGCTAAGGATGACTTATCAGGAGTTTCTAAGTAATCTACAGAATAAAAAAACCAAGAAGAAACATATAGGGCATTGCCTTGGAAGTAGAAATTCTTGGGAATGGGTTAGACATAATAAATGGAAGGCTTTGGATAATAAACCCTGTAGTTCTTCACTGTATAGTAAAATAATCAATGAAGTGAATAAGAATCTTATAGATGTTTTATTGGATGGTAGAGTAGTAGAATTACCTTATAAATTAGGTCATTTGTACTTAAAATGTATTAGACCTAAAGCTGTATTCAAAGATAATGTATTAAAAGATAATTATCTCATTGATTGGAAAAAGACTCTGGAATATTGGTATAATGACAGCAATGCGAAGGAGAAACATAAGAAAATAAAAAGAGTGCAGAGCAAACTATACTTTCTAAAGTATGATAAAAGAAAAGCCCATTATGTCAATAAAACTTTTTATTCTTTTAGAATAAATAGAAGTTTTGCTAAAAAGATAGGTGAAGCTACTGAATTAGGGATTTTGGATATTGCTGAAACTGATTAAATATAATAGATATGGTTAGGGAAATAGAATATATAAATATACGGGAGATTTTATCAAGAATTTTAAGAAATAAACTCCTTCAAGATTATACCTTGGAACAAGCAGTTCAAGATACTTTGGATTTTATTGGGTTATTTGATTTCCCTGAATTATACTTAAGTAAGGAAACTACAGTTAATATAAAAGACTATAGGGGTAAATTACCTTGTGATCTTGTAAAGATTACTATGGTAAAAGATTCTAGAACAAATATGCCACTAAGAAAAATGACTGCTGTGTTTAATCCTGGAGGTAAATACTATAAACACATAAAACAAGAACCTCAGTATAAAACACAGAATAGAACTATAGTTACTACTTTTCCTAAAGGAGAAGTTATTATAGCATATAAAGCAATAGCTACAGATGATGAGGGGTACCCCTTATTGATAGATAATTCTAAGTTCTTGAAAGCTTTGGAATTATATATTAAATGCAGACTGTTTACTGAAGAATTTGAAAGAGGAAAGATACAGCAGAATGTATTACAACATACAGAGCAAGAATACTCATGGGCTGCTGGACAATTATCTGCTGAATTTAAAATGCCTGATATATCTGAGATGGAATCTATAGCAAATATCATAACTCAAAAAGTTGATAGATATGATGAATTTGATAATGGATTTGAGAGATTAGGTAATAGGGAAAAAGTTATTATACATTAATACTTAAACTTCTGATATTATGGATAATATAGGAGAGCTTTTAAATAGGTCTAATCAAGTAAAAAATGAAACAAAGAAAGGAGCCAATACTGCTCTTAGAATTGGCTCTCTCTTTGTTGATTTACTTGATGCTGTGAATACTATAGCTAATGGAGATATAGTAGATAAATATGATGATACAGCTTTAAGGGAATCTTTAAGTCAATTAGATAATACCCTAAATAGTACTATTACTACTGTAAATAATGAGAAAACAAGACTTGATAAAGCATTAACTGATATAAATAGTTCTATTACAAATAATGTTTCTTCATTATTAAAAGATGAAAACTGGGTTAAAAGCAATGCAGCTTGGCTGATTAATAATACAGAGGAGAATCAAGTAACTTGGCAATCTAAATGGAATCAGGATATAGAAGCATATTTACAGGAAGTAGGTGTATGGTCTAGGGAAAATAATGTATCTTTATCACAGTGGGGACAGATAACACATAAAATTGATTCTATTTCCTCTCAAGTAGCTCAAGTACAAACTGATGTAGATGGTAAGGTAAACGTATCACAGTTTAGTACTTTATCACAAAAAGTAAATAATCTAGAGCTTACAGTACAAGTTATTAATGCCAAAGCTGGAGAAATATCAGAAAGTTTACAAGCTGTTATAAATGCTTCTGTACAGGACAATATTTCAAATTTGGAATTATCTACAACTTATGCTTCTAAAAATACTGAAACTATTGTTGAATGGATGTATTCAGGGCTTAAAAATAGTACTGAGGAAGATAAAACATTCAATGACCTTATATCTGCTGGTAAGGATTCTCTACAATCAGCTATATCAAATATACATACAAGTGTAGAGAAAGTACTTAATGGAAATGTACTTGACTATGTATCTGAAACTACTTTAGAATCAAAGGTAAATAATGCTATTGCTGGTCTATATTCAAAAGCAAC
>Ga0256405_10012941_pt1 | contig 10164 bp, 10 predicted proteins | sample RumenRJG_02DNA_FD_189096 | JGI IMG/M metagenome (GOLD analysis project Ga0256405, IMG submission 189096) | Bovine rumen microbial communities from Lethbridge, Alberta, Canada - RJG_02 | ecosystem: Host-associated > Mammals > Digestive system > Stomach > Rumen | place: Canada: Alberta... | reverse complement strand
CTTCCGCCCGGGGTCTCCGCAGCAGGCCATCGCCGTAACGGTCTGCTCCGCCGTATAGCTCCCGCCGGTCCATTCGTTGAGCAGCGCCGTGTAGTCCGGAGAATACAGGACGTTGCCCGCCCAGATCCGGAGAACGGCGGCGAGACAGTAGCGCAGGATCTCCCCTCTGTCGACCCCGGGGGACCGCTCCGCCAGCGCGTTTTCAAAACGGACGTACTCGTTTTTCAGTTGCATATATTTGTTCTTGATCATATCGGCCTCGCTTTGTCTGTCCGCGATACGGGTCTTGCCTTTTATTATGTCATAAAACGCGGCGGAAATCAAGAGAGGCGGTCAAGTTTCTCTCCTCCCGGGTCCCGGCGGGACCCGTTCCCGAAAAAAACGGAAAATCTCTTGACAAACCACCCGCTTGTGTGGCATAATAACGTAGTCGATCCATATACAGTGCGGGAAAACCGCTTCCGATCTCGTCGAAGGAGGTGCAAACAATGCTCAGGACCTATCAGCCGAAGAAGCTCCAGCGCAAAAAAGAGCACGGCTTCCGTAAGAGAATGAAAACTGCCGACGGAAGAAAAGTTCTCAAGAGAAGACGCGCAAAAGGCAGAGCGAGACTCACCTATTAAAGGCGGACGGGGCGGCAGCACGGAGAAGACCGGCGCCGCCTTTCTCATTCTTTTTCGCAAAAATCCCACCGACGGAAGCAAACCGAAATGAAACTGTATCCGATCACCGAAAACCATCTGTACGTCAAGGCTTTTTCCAAAGGAAGGAAGGCCGGCACGGGGCGTCTGACCGTTTTTGTCCTCCGGGACTTCAAAGCGGAGAAGCTGCGCCGTGCAAACCCCGAAAAGACCTATCTCAACCGTGTGGGGTTGTCGGTCGGAAAAAGAAACGGCAACGCCGTGACCCGGAACCGCGCCAAGCGGCTCCTGCGGGAGGCGTACCGCTCGCTTGACAAAGACCCCGGGATCCGCCCGGGGCATCTCGTCGTGATCTCGGCAAGAGCGCCTCTCGCCGGATCCACCCTCGCCGAGGTGACGCGGGATCTCGCCCGCTCGCTCGGCAAGCTCGGTATGCTGAAAACCGACGCGGAGCCGCCCGCTCCGCCCCAGAAATGATATGAAGTATCTTTGCATCGCGCTGATCCGCCTCTATCAAAAGACCCTCTCCCCCCTCCTGCCGCGTTCCTGCCGCTTTACCCCCTCCTGCTCGGAATACGCGCTGGAGGCCTTTTCCACGTGGGGATTTTTCCGCGGTCTTTTTCTCTCCGTGCGGAGAGTGCTGCGCTGCAACCCCTTCTGCCGCGCGGGCTACGACCCCGTCCCGCAGAAGAAGGAAAAACAGCCTGCCGGGCGATAACACAAACACGAAAGGACCCCCGACCGGGGACACGCTATGGGCAAATTATTTGAGATCATCGCCTACCCCTTCGCCTATCCGATGCGCTGGTTCTACGAATGGACCGGCAACTACGCGCTGGCGCTGCTCCTCTTCGCCGTTCTCGTGAAGATCGTGCTGCTCCCGCTGGCGATCAAGCAGCAGCGCGGCCAGCAGAAGCAGGCGCGCCTGCGCCCGCTGGAGATGGCGATCCGCAAAAAATACGCCGGGCGCACCGACCGCCCGACCGTGCAGAAGATGCAGAACGAGATCATGGAACTCTACCAGCAGCAGGGCTACTCCCCCTTCTCCGGCTGCCTCCCGCTGCTCGTCCAGTTCCCGATCATCATCGCCCTCTACCAGATCGTCCGCTCTCCGCTGACCTATATCCTCCGCTTCTCCGCCGACGCGGTCTCAAAGATCGTGGAAACGCTCGGCGGCACGGCGGCGGGCTTTTCCGCCGCCGACGAGATCAAACTGGTCAGCGCCGTCCGCGCGTCCGGTAATACGGCGATCGAAAACTACGACAGGATCGTCTCCCTCGACTTCAAGGTCTTCGGCCTTGACCTCGCCGAGACGCCGAGCATCAGCACCCCGAGCTGGCTCTGGCTGATCCCGCTGCTCGTCTTTGTCACCTCCTTCTTCGGGATGAAGCTGTCGCGGAAGTTCATGCCCCAGCAGGGCGCCGCGGCGGTCGCCTCCCAGGACGCGAAGACCTCCGGCAAGTTCATGGACTTCACGATGCCGCTGATGTCCACCTTCTTCTCTTTTATGTTCTCCGGGGCGATCGGCGTTTACTGGATCTACCAGAACGTCCTCAACGCCGCGCAGACGGTCATCCTCGCAAAGGTGATGCCGCTGCCGGAGTTCACCGAGGAGGATTACAAGGCGGCGGAACGGCAGCTCGCCGGCAAGGCGCCGAAAAAGAAGAAGACCTCCGACTATGATCCCGACCGTCCGCGTCCCCGCTCCCTGCACCACATCGACGACGAGGACGACCTCCCGCCCCGCGTGCCGGAGCCGGAGGAGGAAGACGGGGAGGGCGAGCCCTCCGCGCCGCGTCCCGCCGATCCGGACGCGCCCCGCCTGAAGGAAGACAAGGGCGGCAAATACAAACTGAAATAAAAAGAGGAAATAAGATGGAAGATCTGAAGGATTTCATCGCCACCGGCGATACGGTGCAGGAAGCGCTGGAAAACGCAAAGAAACAACTCGGAGTCGAGGACCTCGCGGAAAGCGGCTACGACTTTACGGTCGTCGCGGACGCGCGCAAGGGGGGCTTCCTCGGACTGAAGAAGCTGCCCGCCGAGGTGCGCGTCTACCGCGTGGAAGAAAAGGCGGAGGAAAAAGCGGAGGAAAAGCCGGAAAAGCCCGCCCGCGAAGGCGGAAAATTCCAGCGCGACTTCTTCTCCCCGCAGAAAAAGCAGCAGGGTGAGCCCGCCGCCCGCCCGCAGCAGGAAAGGAACAGAGGCCCCCGTCCGCAGCAGAGCCGCCCGCAGCAGCCCCAGAAGCAGCGCGCCCCTCTGCCGGAGGCGAAACCGATGCCGACGGTCGCCGAGACGGCGCCGGAGCTGCAGAACGAGCCCGCGCTCCTCTTTGTCCGCCGCGTCCTCTCCGACCTTGAGCTCTCCGCCCGCGCCGAGATGATCCTCGACGGGGACGGGATGCGCCGCATCGTCGTTTACGGCGAGGACGCCACCCTCCTGATCGGCCACCACGGGGAGACGCTCGACGGCTTCCAGTATCTCGCCAACCTCGCGCAGATCCGCGCAAAGAAGGAGGCCGGCGAGAACCGCGTGACCATCGATATCGAGAACTACCGCGCCAAGCGCGAGGAGGCGCTCCGCGCGCTCGCCCGCCGCATGGCGTCCAAAGCGAAAAAGTACCGCCGCAGCGTGACCCTGGAGCCGATGACCCCCTACGAGCGCCGCATCATCCACTCGGAGGTGCAGGGCATCGAGGGCGTCACCACCCGCTCGGTCGGCGCGGAGAACAACCGCAAGGTCGTGATCTCCCTCTCCGACGGCAAAAAGCCGGAGGACGGGGAGGAGACGGCGACGGAAGAATAAGTATGCTGCGCCGCGACACGATCGCAGCCGTCTCGACCCCGCCCGGCAAGGGCGGGGTCGCTCTCCTGCGGGTCTCCGGTCCGGAGGCGTTTTCCGTCGCTTCCGCCGTCTTCCTCCCCAAAAACAAAAGGAGCCTCGCCGATCAGCCGGCGCGGCACGCGGTGTACGGGGAGATCCTGTGCGCCGGCGGGATGCGGGACAGCGGGATCGCCGTCCTCTACCCCGCGCCCGCCTCCTTCACGGGGGAGGACGTGGCGGAGATCTGCTGCCACGGGGGAGTCCTCGTGCAGCGGACGGTCCTGCGCGCGCTCTTTGCCGCCGGCGCGAGACCGGCGGAGCCGGGGGAGTTCTCCCGCCGGGCGCTGCTCAACGGCAAGATGGATCTGTGCGAGGCGGAGGCTTTTGCCGATCTGCTGGAGGCAAAGACCGAGGGGCAGCTCAAGCTCGCCCTCTCCGGCACGGCGGGGAAGCTGAAACGGGAGCTTGACGGGATCGCCGGCCGGCTCGCCGACGCCGCCGCCGCCCTGTGCGCCAAGATCGACTACCCGGACGAGGACCTCGCCGGGCTCTCCCCGGCGGAGCTTGCCGGGGTACTGGAGGACGCGCGCGGCAGGGTCGCGCGCCTGATCGACGGATACGAGCGGAGCGCCCCCGTCCGCGAGGGTGTGCCCGCCGTGATCTGCGGGCTCCCCAACGCGGGGAAAAGCTCGCTCTACAACGCCCTCGCGGGGGAGGAGCTCGCCATCGTGACCGATACGGCGGGCACGACCCGGGACGTACTGACGACCGACCTTGCCGTCGGAGACGTGCTGCTGCGGATCAGCGACACCGCCGGTCTGCGGGAGAGCGCCGACGAGATCGAGCGGATCGGCGTCGGGCGTGCGCTCGCCGCCGTGGAGAGCGCCGCGCTCGTGCTCTTTGTCATCGACCGGTCCCGCCCGCTCGGGGAGGACTGCCTCGCCCTCGCCGACCGGCTCTCGCGCGCCGGGGGGACCGTCCTGCCGGTCTTTACCAAGTGCGATCTGCCCGCCGCGGCGGATCCCGCGCCGATCCGGGCGCTCTTTCCCCGTACTCTCACCCTCTCCGCCCGGACGGGCGAGGGGCTCTGTGAGCTGAAAAAAACGGTGGAGGAGCTCTTCCTCTCCGGCGCCGCGCCGGGGGAGGAGGCCTCCCTTGCGGGCGAGCGGCAGTACGCCGCCGCGCTCGCCGCCGAAACGGCGCTGGAGAACGCCCGCGCCGCTCACGCCGCGGGGATGCCGGAGGACTGCGTCCTCGCGGACGTCGAGGAGGCGATCGCCGCCCTCGGGGAGCTGGACGGGCGCGGCGTCAGCGAGGAGATCGTCTCCCGCGTCTTCTCCCGCTTCTGCGTCGGCAAGTGACCCTTCTTCACTCTTCACTCTTCCCTCTTCACTCTTCACTCTTACTTCTTACCTCTCCTTCCCCGGTATCATCAGCAGGATCAGGATCACCGCCGCGACCGCGATGATCGCGGCGATCACCAGGGTAAAGGAGCCGCCGCCGGGCGCGCTCGCGCCCTCTGAGGGCGCGTTCCCCTCGGCGGGCAGGTCGGGGTCTCCCCCGTTCTCCGCCGCGGGGCGGTTCTCCCCCTCTCCGTAGAGAACGCCCGCGTCCGCCGCCGCGTCCCGCGCCTCTGCGTGCGCGGGAACGGGGAACATCCCGAAAAACACCGCCAGCGCAAAGGCGATCAGCAAAAGCGGCAGAAGGCCGCTCGGATCCCGTTTCATCTTTTTTTCCTTCCTTTCCGGCTTTTTTAACCAGTATCGCCCGGAAAACGGAAACTATGCAGAAGGAAAAATCCGGAAAAGGAGCTTTTTTATGGAAGGACCGCAGGAAAAACGCTTCCGCAAAAACGACAGCGGCTTTCGCTGCGCCGCCTGCGGCGCGGAGGTGCCGCCGCTCGGCTACTCCTCGCGCGACCACTGTCCCCGCTGTCTCGCCTCCCTCCATCTCGACGTGCTGCCCGGCGACCGGCAGGCGGACTGCGGCGGCGTGATGGAGGCGGTGCGGACCGAGCCGGATCCCCGCCGCGGCTTTGTTATCACCTACGTCTGCCGCAAGTGCGGCGCCGTCCGCCGCTGCAAAGCGGCAAAGGACGACGACAAAGATCTCCTGATCCGCCTCACCGCGGGGCGGTAAGGCTCTTTTTTGCCCTTTTCCGCCCGCTTTTTTCGGAAAAAGCGTTGATTTTGCCGGACGGGCGTGCTATAATAAGGCATCGCCGATGACGAGGATCGGCAAACGGCATCCCCCGCCTCCAGAGAGGTCCGCCCCGGCTGCAAGCGGACCGGCGGGCGCCGCGCGCCTTTCGCCCTCCGAGGCCCGCACGGACACGGTCTGTCCGTACCTTGAGTGCCGGAGCTTTCCGGAAGACGGGTGGTACCGCGGACGGTCTCTCTTCCGTTCGTCCTGTTGGGACGGGCGGGATTTTTGTTTTTTTCCGATTTTACGGAACGCTGAAAGGAGTTCTTCCGATATGAAAGAAAAACTGGAACAAATGCGCGCGGAGGCGCTCGCCGCGCTCGCCGACAAGGGCCTCGACCCCGAGTCCCTGCGGATCCGCTTCCTCGGGAAGAAGGGGGAGCTTACGGCGCTGCTGCGCTCGATGGGCGAGCTCTCCCCGGAGGAGCGCCCCGCCGCCGGGCAGGCGGTCAACGACCTGCGCGTGATGATCGAGGAGGGGATCGAAAAGGCGAAGCGCGAGCGCGCCGCCGCCGCGCTGGAAAAGCGCCTCGCGTCGGAAAAGCTCGACGTTACCCTCCCCGCGCCCGCCGCCGCCGCGACCCTCCACCCGCTGACCGCGGTGCAGCGGGAGCTTGAGGACATCTTCTGCGGGATGGGCTTTGAAGTGGCGGAGGGGCCGGAGGTCGAATACGACTACTACAACTTCGTCGCCCTCAACATCCCCGAGGATCACCCCGCCCGCGACACGCAGGACACCTTCTATATCACCGACAAGATCCTGCTCCGCTCGCAGACCTCCCCCGTGCAGGTCCGCACGATGGAAAAGAAAAAACCCCCGATCCGCATGATCTCCCCCGGCCGCGTCTACCGCTCCGACGCGGTGGACGCCACCCACTCCCCGCTCTTCCATCAGCTCGAGGGGCTGGTCGTCGACCGGGGCGTGACGATGGGAGATCTCAAGGGAACGCTCGAGATCTTCGCAAAGCAGCTCTTCGGCGAGGACACCCGCATCCGCTTCCGGCCGCACCACTTCCCCTTCACCGAGCCTTCGGCGGAGGTGGACGCCTCCTGCTTTGCCTGCGGCGGCAAGGGCTGCCGCGTCTGCAAGGGCGAGGGCTGGATCGAGATCCTCGGCGCCGGGATGGTGCATCCCTTCGTCCTCTCCAACTGCGGCATCGACACCGACGTTTACTCCGGATTTGCCTTCGGGCTCGGGGTCGAGCGGATCGCGATGCTCCGCTACAAGATCGACGATATGCGCCTGCTCTATGAAAACGACGTCCGTTTTCTGTCTCAATTTTAAGGAGGAGCAAAACAGATGAAACTATCGCTTGAATGGCTCTCCGATTTCGTCTCCTGCGACGGCATCGAGCCGAAAGAATACTGCGACAGGCTGACGGCGACCGGCTCCAAGGTCGAGGGCTTTGAAGTGCTCGGCGCGGAGATCACGAACGTCGTAACGGCGAAGGTCCTCTCCCTCGCCCGGCACGAGAACAGCGACCACCTCTGGGTCTGCCGGGTCGACATCGGGAACGGAGAGACCAGACAGATCGTCACCGGCGCTCAGAATCTCTTTGAGGGCGCTGTCGTTCCCTGCTGCGTCGCCCCGGCGACCCTGCCCGGCGGGATCACGATCAAAACCGGCAAGCTGCGCGGCGTGGAATCGGAGGGGATGTTCTGCTCGATCGCGGAGCTCGGCCTCACGACCCACGATATGCCCGGCGCCGCCGAGGACGGGATCCTGATCCTCGACCCCGCGACCCCCGTCGGCGAGGATATCCGGAAGGCGCTCCGCCTCTCCGACGTCGTCGTCGACTTCGAGATCACCTCCAACCGCCCCGACTGCCTCTCGGTGATCGGCCTCGCCCGTGAGACCGCCGCCTCCTTCGGCAAAACGCTGACGGTGAAAAAGCCCGTCTACCGCGCGGGGAAAGAAAAGACCGAGAGCTTCCTCTCGGTGAAGATCGACGACCCCGAGCTCTGCCCCCGCTATGCCGCTCGCGTCGTCCGCAACGTGAAGATCGCGCCCTCCCCCCTCTGGATGCGGATGCGCCTGCGCGCCTCCGGCGTCCGCCCGATCAACAACATCGTCGACATCACAAACTATGTGATGCTCGAGTACGGCCAGCCGATGCACGCCTTTGACTACCGCTGCCTCGAGGGCTCCGCCATCACCGTCCGCCGCGCCGCGGAGGGCGAGACCTTCCGCTCCCTCGACGGCAAGGACCATACCCTCGCCCCCTCGATGCTCGTCATCGCCGACGCGAAAAAGCCCGTCGCCCTCGCCGGCGTGATGGGAGGGGAGAACAGCGAGATCACCGACGCCACCTCCACCGTCGTCTTCGAGAGCGCCAACTTCCGCGGCGGCTCCGTCCGCCGGGCGGCAAAAGCCCTCGGGATGCGCACCGAGTCCTCCTCCCGCTTTGAAAAGGGCCTCTGCGCCGAGAACTGCCTCCCCGCCCTCGACCGCGCCTGCGAGCTCGTCGAGCTGCTCGGCGCCGGCGAGATCACCGACGGGACGGTCGACCTCTTCCCGGGCAAAAAAGCCCCGACGGTCCTGCCCCTCGAGCCCGATAAGATCAACCGCTTCCTCGGCACCGACATCCCCGGCGCCGAGATGGAACGCATCCTCCGCTCCCTCGACTTTGAAGTCTCGTCCGGCAGGATTACCGTCCCCTCCTTCCGCGGGGACGTCGGCTGCATGAACGACGTGGCGGAGGAGGTCGTCCGCATCTGGGGCTACGAGGCGATCCGCTCCACCCCCCTGCGCGGGGAAACGACCCGCGGCGGCCTCACCGACCGGCAGAAGTTCCGCCGCGCCGTCGCCGACCGCCTCACCGCCCTCGGCTACTACGAGGCGGTGACCTTCTCCTTCATCTCCCCCAAGTTCTACGACCGGATCCGCCTGCCGGAGGACAGCCCCCTGCGCCGCAGCGTGAAGATCCGCAACCCCCTCGGCGAGGATACCGGCATCATGCGCACCACCGCCCTGCCGTCGCTTCTCGACGTGCTGCTCCGCAACCGCTCCCGCGGCGCGGACGCCGCCGCGATCTTTGAGCTCGCCTCCGTCTACCTGCCGAAGGAGGATGAAAACGAGCTGCCCGACGAGCGCACCTCCCTCGTCTTCGGCTTCTACGGCGACGGGGACTTCTACCGCCTCAAGACCGCCGTCTGCGAGCTCTTCTCGCTCGCCCGCGCGGGCGAGGCGGACTTCGCCCCCCTCACCGATTCGCCTACCTTCCACCCCGGCCGCGCCGCGACCGTCTCCGTCGGGGAGACCCGCCTCGGCGCGATCGGCGAGCTCCACCCCGCCGTCGCCGAAAACTTCGGCTTCCCCCGTGAAACGCGCGTTTACGCCGCCGAGATCGACCTCGACGCCCTCTTCGCCCTGCGCGGCGGCACCCCCCAGTTCTCCCCGCTGCCGAAGTTCCCCGCCTCCACCCGCGACTTCTCCTTCGTCTGCGGAGAGGATACCCCCGTCGGCTCCGTCGAACGCGCCCTCCGCGCCGCCGGCGAAAAGCTCCTCTGCGGCGTCCGCCTCTTCGACGTCTACCGCGGCGCCCAGCTCGGAGAGAACAAAAAGTCCGTCTCCTTCCGCGTCTGGCTCCGCTCCCAGGACCATACCATCACCGACGAGGAAGCCGACACGGCCGTCTCCCGCCTCCTCTCCTACCTCGAGAAGACCCTCGGCATCACGCTCCGCTGACTTCCTTTTCTGAAGAAAACCTTCCTTTTCTGAAGAAAAGGAAGCGAAAAGACTTCCGAAAAGGGAAGATTTTGGGAAAGCGTATTCAAAGCAGAACAAGGCAAAAAGCCGCCCGGTACGGATCGGGCGGCTTTTTGTTTGGGCGTGTTTCGGAGCAGCGCGAACACGGCGGATCAAATCCCCTGCACGCAAAAACCGGCGCGGACTCAAATCAGAACGCGATCCGGCGCGCCAGGCGACAGGCCGCCTCCGCGCCTGCAAAGAGACAGTGAAATTCGTCCCGCGGAAAAGCCACGTCCCTTGCCACGGTGGAAGGAGTCTTTATAGCCTCCCTCTCGAGGGCCCGAATCCTGAGGTCCTCCGGACCTTTCCGGGGACCCCGTCGGGCCGGTGGCTCGCGGAGCGAGACGGAAGGAGTTTCGTCTTCTTGTCTTTTCTCCCGCGTTTTTCTCTCCTTCCCTGACTCCTTCAGTCGCCCTGCGGGCGCCAGCTCCCTCGGGGAGGGAGCCTTTCGGGCCGGTGGACCGCTTGCGGTGGAAGGAATCCACGTTGCCTCCCTCTTGAGGGAGGTGGCGCGGCTTGCCGCGACGGAAGGAGTTTCGTCTCCCTGTCTTTTCTCCCGCGTTTTTCTCTCCTTCCCTGACTCCTTCAGTCGCCTACGGCGACAGCGGGCCCGGTGGGGTCCCCGGAAAAATCCGTAAGGATTTTTGGGGGATCGGGCCCTCAAGAGGGAGCCTTTCGAGACGGGGGATCGGGCCCTCGGGGAGGGAGCCTTTTCCCGCTTTGCAGGCGCGGAGGCGGCCTGTCGCC
>Ga0256405_10012939_pt1 | contig 10164 bp, 7 predicted proteins | sample RumenRJG_02DNA_FD_189096 | JGI IMG/M metagenome (GOLD analysis project Ga0256405, IMG submission 189096) | Bovine rumen microbial communities from Lethbridge, Alberta, Canada - RJG_02 | ecosystem: Host-associated > Mammals > Digestive system > Stomach > Rumen | place: Canada: Alberta | collected... | reverse complement strand
TCCCAGCGGGGTTTTTGCGTCAGTCAGCTGACTCTGATATCGAATTTTTCGAGATCCCGGAAGGTGCAGCTTCCGCCTTCCGAGAAGAAGCGGATCCCGCTGTCCGTTTCCGGATCCGGGTACACGTTGCCGGTCATCACATGCCGGCCGCCGTCGATGAACACTTCCAGAGAGCAGATATCCAGGAACATCCGGAGCTGAATGCTCTTTCTTCCGCTTTCCTTTGCGGAAGCCTGTCCGGCTGCGTCCACCGGGGAGAGGTCGACCTTCCGCACGTTGATCTCGTCCTCCCTGCCCTTCAGGGGCAGGCCGGACTTTGTGCGGTCAAAGACCAGCACGTCTTCCGCGCGGTCATAATAAATGAGGGTCTCATGTTCTTCTCCGCAGAAAAGCTTCACTCCCGCCTTCTCCGCCGTGCCCGGCTCCAGGGTGACAGACACCTCGGCTGCCGTTCCGCAGATCTCCGGGAAAGAGGTCTCCTCCCCGGCGCCGACAGTAAACTCCGGCACTGCCCGGCGGTCTGCCCGGAATCCTTCGATCTCCCGCACAGGAAGCTGCACCAGGGCGCCGTCGAGGATCTGGAGCTCCCTGGGAAGCGTATAGGTCCCGGCCCATCCTTCCTTCTGGGTCGGATAGCCGCGGTCCCACATCTCCTTCCATGCGATCATGATCTGCCGTCCGTCCGGCATGCGGAGCGTCTGGGCCGCGTAGAAGTCAAAGCCGGCATCGACCTCACCGACCTTTTCCACCGTGAAGCGCCCGTTCTCAAAGTTCAGCTTTCCCAGCATGTACAGGGCAGAGTGGATATTCTGGTACAGGTTCCCCATCTGCGGGAGGTTCTGCGGGCTGGAGAGAAGGACTTCTTCTCCGTCCACGACAAAGTAGTCGGGACACTCATAGACGCCGTTCAGAGTGAAATACTCGTGCCCCATCGGGATCTGTCCCGGCGTGTCTTCCTGCAGGAGGTGCCCTGCGTACTCCCAGTGCAGAAGGTCCGCGCTGCGGGCAAGGATCAGATTCCCAAATCCCGGTTTCTCCTGGTCCGTGCCGGATACATCACCCGCGGAAGGAGACCTCACGCTGTCCTGTCCTGAATTGTATCCCTGTGCTGCCGCAGCTTTCCCGGAGGCTTCGGCGCGTTTTTCGGAGGCTTCGGCGCGGCGCCGGGATTCTTCTTCCTGTTCCGCCGCATCCAGGATCCTGACTCCGGCGACGAGGTACCATGACCCGTCCTTCCGGAAGAGACGGGGATCCCGGAAATCCATCTCGTAGACTTCAGGGTCCAGCATGTCCGCTGTAAGAATGGGGTTGCCCGGGTCTTTCTCAAAAGAGACTCCCCCGTCCGGCGAGACTGCGACGCACTGCCGCTGGAGCTCCGGCTGCGCTGCCGTATACATGAGCCAGAGCTTTCCGTCTTTTTCCGCCGCGGAGCCGGAGCAGCATCCGCAGATCACTTCGTAGTCCTGGTCCGGGACCAGCGCCACGGGGAGATTCTCCCATTTCACAAAATCCTCCGTGACGAAATGCCCCCAGTGCATGGTGCCCCACTCCGGTTTGTAAGGGTAGTGCTGATAGAACAGATGGGCCTTTCCCCCGAAGAAAATGGTCCCGTTCGGATCATTTGCCCAGCCGGCAGGAACACTTGCGTGATAGACAGGACGGTAGCTCTGTTTTTTCATGGTCTCTCCTTCAGATTCAGGCTTTTTTCTGTGTTTCTTCCTTCTCAGGCTTTTTCTGGTCTTTTCCCTTTTCAGTCTTTTTTCCGTGCTTCTTCCTTATCTTTTTAATGAGCATCACAGCCAGGAGGATCAGCACGGCCACTGCCGCTGCCGCAATATACTTGTACGGCGGCTCCTCACTTGTAACGAGGATCTCCAGCTCCCGTTCCGCTGTCGTGAAGGTGAGATAGTCTCCGAAGGTCTCTGTCTTCACTTCATTTCCGTTCACAAAGACATGGATCGTCCGCGCGGCTGGTTTTCCGGAGACCGGCTTCACAAAGACCGGCTTCAGCACCCGGATCTTCCTCTCGGTGAGGCCGTCGTCCGGAACCGAGACGAAGTAATGCCACTCACCCTCGGAGCGGAACGTAAGGACATCCTCTTCCCGGAACTGTCCGTCGGCGATCACCAGCGGCTTCCCGCTGCTCTCCTCAGTTTCCTTCGAGGACAGTGCCGACGTCAGCAGGCAGTAGACGGAATCCACGACTGTGTCCTCATCGAGGACGGTGTCCTTGTCTACATCCCACCGGAGATAGAAGCCTTCCCGCACTTCCGTCTCGGGAACCGGAACGTCCTTCAGGACCGTGCCTCTCTTCACTTCCTCCAGGCCGACGATGTGTCCGTTCACCTTGAACTTTACGAGGACCGTATCCATGGGTTCCGCGGCTCTCTCCGCCATTCCCGCGTAATCGATATTGTCGATGGCGCCGAAATTGCCCGCATAGTAAATATTGTTCCTGATCTTTTCTGCATCCAGCTCGTCCACATTTCCTGCGATGGTGCCGGCGTATTCATCCGTACCCAGTACAGTCACCGCCGCGATGTTGTCCCGCAGCGTCTTTCCGTAGCCGCAGATGCCTCCTGCATTCTTCTCTCCGGTGACCCGGCATCTCGCGGTGTTTCCGTCCAGAGACGCCAGGGCATACCCTGTGATGCCGCCGACAAAATAGCCGTCCTCGGAGCTGACATCACCCTCGTTGGTATTCTTCCGGAGCGTTCCCATGTCGGCTTTTCCCACGATGCCGCCGGCGTGGTTTTCCTTCGCGGTGATAATTCCTGTATTTTCGGAATCAAGGATCGCTGCCGACACGCCGAAGGAATAGTCCAGCGATCTGCTGTTGTTGCGCAGGATATCCTTGTCGGGATCAAGATCATACTCCACGGCGATGGTCCCGGCAATGCCGCCGGTCTGCGTATCTCCGTCAATATCCGCAGTATTTCTGCAGGAGACGATCCTGGAGGCGGAATTCACGGTATCGGAGGTGTCGTTGAAGATGCCGCCGTTGTCCGCGATATCGTTCAGCCGGTCTCTTTCATTTTCCATGAGGTCCGTCAGGCGGGTGAAGCGCCTGTTGATCTCATTCATGTTCGCGATGACCTCAAGGCTGTCCTCCCTGGCACCGGCGTTCATGCTGTCGATCTGGCTGGAAATGCTGTCCAGTCCGGCGTAGATATCGTCTCCCGCCGCACGCACAGCTTCATTTGCCTGGAGATCGATATTGATGCCGCCTGCCATGTCGGAAATGGAACCGCCGAGACTTGAGCTGAAAGAGGAAAGCTCGGAGAGGACATCATCCAGATCGCCGATGGAATTAAATACCTCGCTGACGGCACTGCTCATCGCCCGGTCTCTCCGGACCGCTTCGGTCTGAATGGAGCCATCCGCGATCCGGTCGCGCCTGCTCCGGAGATCGGTGAGGATGGTCCGCATCGCCCTGATATCGCCGGCGGTGCGGTTCGCTGCGGACAGCGCCTGGTTGATCCTGGCCCTCCGCTCTTCAGGAAGATCAGGCAGACGGTTTTCCCGGATCTCTTCCACTAAGGGAAGGGTCGTGTTCAGATCCTGCCGCAGCTGGTCGTTCAGCGAGACGATCCGGCCGCGCTCCCCGTCCGTCAGGCTCAGGCCCTCCGCCATATCGTCCATCGCGTTATCGATCTTTGTCGTCATGCTGCTCAGTGTATCGAAGCTGTCTTCCAGCCCTTCTGTATCAGCCGCGATGTCATCCATGGAGCCGGTGATGGTGTCCGCAGTGGAATTGATGGTGTCCGCCGCCTCATCAAAGCGCTCCAGGGACGCGTTGTAGACCACATTCGTGGAGTTTTTTACGTCCGTCATGGACTTCGAAAGACCGGAGAGCCGGTCATAAGTACTCTCTGTGATCCTTTCCGAAGTGTTCAGCGTGTCCGTGATCAGGCTGTTGATGCCGTCCATTTCATCAGACATGGCGGAAAGCACGTCCTGGGAGAAATCCAGGGTGATCTCCGGCTGCTGTTTTCCTGTGATGCCGCCGGTCCCCCTCCGTCCGTAGATCCTTCCGTTGTTCACGCAGTTTGAGACCTCACCGCCGGTCCTGCCGCAGATGCCGCCGGTATTGAAGCCGTTGTGCGGATATCCGACGATCCCTTCGTTGGTGCATCCGGTGATGGCGCCGCTGTTCATGTTGTATCCCGCAATGCCGCCGGTGTCGATCCTGACCCGCAGGTTTTCCGTGTTGTTGATGGATTTGGTGAGCAGGATGTTTTCAAGGATGTCCTTTACGTCTTCCGCACTCATACTGGAATCGTCAACATTCGTGTTGATGTGGGCCCGGTTGACGCAGTAGGAAATGACACCTTTGTTTTTTCCCGCGATACCGCCGACTGAGTTATCCCCGGAAAGAAAGCCGGAAACTTCACAGCCGTTGATCTGGCCGGTCTCTGTATTGACCGCGGCAAGGATCCCCGCGGTGGATTTTCCCGTGACCTGGGCCTCCACCTTGATATTATCCAGCCGCCCGCTGTTCTGGGAGACAAAGACCGCTGTGTTGTCCCGGGTAGACGTGATGGCTCCGGTGATCGTCAGATCGCTGACGTAAGCGTCCTTGCCGATGGTCTGGAACAGCGCGCTCTGGCCCGCGAGATTGCCGATGGTGTGGGAATTCCCGTGAAACGTCCCGTTAAAGCAGGCAATGCTCCCGACAGACTCCGCTCCCGTCAGATCCAGATCCGCATCCAGCTCCACGGTCAGTCCGTCGGACCAGCTGTTGACTCTGCATTTTTCTGAAAGGCGGACAAGATCCTCGACGGAACTGATCCTGAATACCGCTTCTTCCGTTTCGGCGGCAAAGATGTCCGGACAGCCCGTAAAGACCAGGCAGACCGGAAGCAGCAGTGCCGCGATCAGCTTACTTATCCTTTTCATCAATATACTCCTCGATATCCTGGCCTTCGTTGTCTGCAAGTTTTGTGATATCACCCGATATGATAGACGCCTGAACGTCGCCGCGGATAATACCGTGGACCGTTCCGATGATCTGTCCGGAAATACGGCCCCGGATCATTCCGTCGACGCGGATGATGCCGCTCTCGTCCTTTGCCCTGATGGGTCTGGAAACGGAGAATGCTGTCTTAGCGATGAACTTGTCTCCAAGCAGCAGGATCTGCGGCAAAACAAGGAGGACCAGGAACATGGAGATCAGGGTCCCTCGTCCGAGACACTGTCCAATGCCGGCGATGGCGCCGTCGGAAGTCAGGAATCCGATGACGGTTCCGGCGATCGCAAGGATCGACCCGGAGGTGATGATCGTCGGGAATGCAAAATTCACTGTTTCGATAATAGAATCTTTCCGCCCCATGGTCTTCCTGCACTCCTGATACCTGGAACCCATCACGATGGCGTAGTCGATGTTCGCACCCATCTGAATGGAGGAGACGATCAGGTAGCTTATAAAGAACAGGTTCGCCTGCATCAGGGTCGGGAAGGAGAAATTGATGAAGATCGCTCCTTCGATGACCGCGATCAGCAACAGCGGCATGCCCGCAGACTGGAAGGTAAAGAGCAGGATCACCAGCACGAAGAGGACCGAGACCACCGAAACGACGATATTATCCGTTTCGAACTGGCCCTTCAGGTCCATCTCGGAGGTGGATTCACCCGCGATATAAACGCGAAGGGAGGGATCCTCGTCCATTTCGGCCTCAAACACAGGATCTATGATCCGGTGCAACCCGCCGAGAAAGGCAAAGGTCTCCGGGCTTTCCTCCGGGAGCTCCAGGGACACGAGCATCCGCTCATAGGTCTTTCCCTGCAGCTGCCTTCTCGCCAGAGAAAGCTTGTCGTAAGTGTCGTCCAGATCCTTCCTGTCTTCCGGGTCGGGATCGATGTATCCTTCGTCGATCTTGTCGTGAAGGAACATATAGATATCGATGAAGGGGATCCGGTATTTTCCCACACCGCCGATGATCCGGCCGTATTCTTCCTTGTCCGAAGCATACATACTGTACAGCATGGTGGAGACATCGTAATCCAGATCAGCCATCTCGGAAAACTGCCGGGGCGTCAGGGGCTGGGAGACCATATAACCCTTTTTTGCTTCCGTATTGGAAAGGGAGGTCACGCTCTTTATCTCCGGCATCGCTTCGAGGGTCTCCGCGATCTTTGATATCTTGTAGTAATCATGGCTGGGGAGATTGATCGCGATGATATTGTCGGATCCGAAGGTCGCTTCGATCATATCCTCCGTGATCTGCGCATCGTTTCTGACGGGGGTCGTCAGCGTCGAGTACCCGTACACATAGGGGCACTTGTTGGAGAAGTAAAACCCTGCCGCGGCCACCAGCAGGAACAGCGGCGGGATCACCCGCTTCGTGGCATAGGCGAATCTTCCCACAAAGGGGATCATCGGGACCAGGTTCTTGTGCTTTGTCTTCATCATCAGATCGGAGAAAAGCACCAGGAGCCCCGGCATGAGGGTAAACACCGCCACCAGGCTGATCAGGATCGATTTTGTGAGCGTGGTGCCGAGATCCGCGCCAAGCCCGTATCCCATAAACAGAAGCGCCAGGAGGCCTGAGATCGTGGTGAGAGAACTCGAAGATATCTCAGGGATCGAATGGGCCAGGGATACGATGACAGCGTCTCTGGTGTCATAATGTTCCCGCTCTTCCTTGAAATGGTTGCAGAAAATGATCGCGTAGTCGATGGACAGCGCGAGCTGAAGCACGATGGCGACAGAATTGGAGACGAAGGAAATGGTCCCCATGAGGAAATTCGTACCGTTGTTGATGAGCGCCGCGGCGACAAAGGTAAGAAGGAGGACCGGCACCTCACCGAAGGTCTGGGAGGTCAGGATCAGCACAGTGACGACCACGATCCCCACCACGGCGATGATCAGTTTCATCTCTTCCGCAATAGCGTCCGCCTGCACGTCCCCGAGATCCGAGGAAACGTGAAGGTCATAGGAAGCAAGAGACGCTTTCAGCGTATCCAGGGATTCCAGAGCCCGGTCATCGTCGTCGGCATACCGGAAGACCACGTTGTACAGCGCGGAGGAATCATTGTAGTGATCCCGTATCTCTTCGAGGGTAAGCTCCTCGTCCTCGTCCGGCACTTCCGTGGATCCCGGCTTCAGATAATCCGGGAGAAAGGATGTCTCGGACACGCCCGGAGACTCCTTGATCTTCTCATAGACCTCGAAGGCTTCGGAAAGGGAGATATTGGATATCATTACTTTCGCGGATCCGAAAGTAGTGTATTCCTCTTCCATCATATCCATGGTCTGTCTGGTCTCCGTGTCATCACTGAGGTACTCGGAAAGATCGTTCTCCACCGATACCCAGTTGGACGAGAAGATCGAGAAGATGATCAGGATGATGTAGATCAGGAAGAACAGGTTCCTCTTGTCTACGATAAACGAGCATATTTTCATATGTGGTGACGACTTGTTGTCCATATTACGGGTTCTCCTTTAGATCTTCTATAAGAAAAAGACACCGTCCCGGCTGAAGACGCACAACCGGAACGGCGCTCTCTGCTGATGCCAATGTCCTGAACCATCAGTGAAGATTGATCATCTCCACGCAGGTATTGTCATTTCCTACGGTCCGAAGCACTTCCTCCTGCTTCTTCAGCGCCGCCAGAGCCTCAATATCCGATCCGTATTCTCCGACAGTGCTGCGGCTTAATTCCTTCCCATTATCGTCTTTCCTGACGAGGTCGATCCTGATCCTCATAACTGTTTCTCCTTTTCCGGGCGTATGTCCAGCCTTCCATATGATCTTTTGTGACTCATTATAGCACGGAACAGCTTCCTTGCACCCCCTGATTATTTGTTTTATTATTGAAACAAAGACCCGGGCATAAATATTTGTTTTCAGAGGAGGTGCGTCGCTTATGAAACAGCATTATACCGGAGGCGGGCATATCGCCGTCAAGACCTGCAATATGGAAGAAAGCATCGCGTTCTATGAGAAGATCGGCGGAAGGCTCCTGCAGCTGGAGTCCCTGCCGGACGGCAGCGGACGGAAACAACTGGCGCTCTTAAGTCTCGCCGGTTTCGTCCTGGAACTCATCTGCCCCGCGGAGCCGAAAAAGGAGGAGGACGGCGTGGTGGCCCACTTCGCGCTCTACGTGGACGATGTGGACGCCGCCGCCGCAGAGCTTCAGGCCCTCGGGATCGATACGTTCCTGAAGCCCGAAAAGACCGTTCTTCCGGAGCTGTTCGGCGGACTGGAGAACCGCTTCTTCCGCGGCCCCTCCGGAGAACAGATCGAACTCCTGCACTGCAATACTTTTGCATATCCCGACTGATCCAGCACAGAAAAACGGCCTTTTGAAGAAAAAAGGGCCGTTTTTCTGTGTATAAAGGGCATCTTTCCACAATTTCTTTTTGAAATCCGCGGATTTTTCCACAAAATCAACAAAGTTATCCGCAAAAACCGCAAGGAAGAGGAGACAGGGGACGGTTCTCTGTCTCCTCTCTCCCTGCCGGCGTCTTCATGACCGCCGGCATTTCTCCAGTATCAGCTCTTTTGCACGCTCCGCATTCGCTTTTTTCTCCATCACCAGGGACACGAATTTTCCCTCCCCGCCATAGGTAATTTTGACCGCGTGCGCGGGGATCGATTTCCCGCAGCATCCTGTCACATGAAAGGACGTCGGGATGATCTCCGCGCCGGTGCACGCGGAATACGGCAGATACTTCTGCGGTGGGAAATACACGGCTTCCTGCCCGAAACGGAACTGCTCCAGGCGGAGACCGGCTTTTTTGTCCTTTGCCGGATCTTCGATCAGAAATGCTCCGTCATAAGGGTCATCTGTAAAAAATCCCATCTTCTTCTCCTTCCGGTCCTCCGTCAGTCCTCCCTCTCCGCCAGAATACTGTTCTGCCGGGCAGCCTTCTCCATCTGTTCCTTCTTCTCGTTCTTGATCTCCCAGTGGATCAGGAAGGTCAGGGCACCCCGCAGCAGGATGATGGCTCCGAGGATCCCGAGCTCCCGCCACTCCCGGACCACGACCGTGCGCAGCACCTCGCCGCCCATCTTGAACTCCAGCGCCAGGGCGATGCCTTCGCCAAGATCCAGGCGGATGTTTCTGTCCGTCTTCTTCAGCCACCCGTAAAAACATTTTACCGCAGTGGATACCAGCACGCAGATGCCGGCCATCTCCATCAGGACCGTACTGATCTCGACTACATAAGTCAGGATAACGTCCATTCCTTCGAGCACTCCGGTCATACACTGCCTCCTTTACTGGTTTCCGCGCATATTGACCAGGATCACCCGGTCGGTCTTCCCCTTCCGGATCCCGGTCATCCGGCTTGTCAGGTTCGCTGTCGAGCAGCTGTGGTTCGGGATGATGCGGATCCGGTCGCCGATCTTCAGATCCGTCGGCCCCCCCGCCTCAAGCTGGCCTACTTCCTCGGAAAGATGAGACACCTTCAGTTCCGGATGCCCGATCACCCTTCCGTGTCCTGTCAAGGAACTGTTCCCGTGGGCGCCCTGGTCCAGTCCCAGGCATTTCGCGCCCGCGTCACAGATAAAATGCCCTTCCGACGGATTGGAGATCACGGTAGCAAGGACTGTCAGGGCACAGTTTCCTTCCTCCGCGGTCCCGTTGGAGATCTGGATCGCGTCGTTAAACACATAATTGCCCGGGTGGTACATGTTGATGACCGGGTCCCCGATATTCGCTGCGAAGGTCGGTGTCGACCCGCTGCTGACGATCTCGGGTACCAGTCCGGCCGCCTTCAGGTTCCGGACCGCCGCCCCGATCTGCTCCGCTTCCTCCGCGCAGTAACCCGGCACCTCCGCCGCCGAAGCGGCCCCGTACACATGTCCGGGATGTGTGGAGATACCTTTCCACAGAAGATGGGGGAAGATGCGGAGTTTTTCCACAAATTCCGCGATCTTTTCCGCAGAAATACCGAACCTGTGCAGTCCACAGTCCAGAATGACCGTATATTTCACCTGAGCCGATGCTCCTGCCGCTGCCGCTTCCAGCGCTTCCGCTGCCTCCACGCTGTCCAGGCGCACGATGAAATCCGGCACCTGCTTCGCGAGGGCGATGATGCGTCCGATGGACGGTCCTGCCGCCGCCGGGTAGGCGTACATCAGGTGCTGAAAGCCGTCCGCCGCCAGCTGCTCCGCCTCGTCCAGCGTTCCGCAGAGAAAGCCACCGCATCCGGCA
>Ga0256405_10012938_pt1 | contig 10165 bp, 4 predicted proteins | sample RumenRJG_02DNA_FD_189096 | JGI IMG/M metagenome (GOLD analysis project Ga0256405, IMG submission 189096) | Bovine rumen microbial communities from Lethbridge, Alberta, Canada - RJG_02 | ecosystem: Host-associated > Mammals > Digestive system > Stomach > Rumen | place: Canada: Alberta | collected... | reverse complement strand
AATCCCGGAACTGTGCCGCCAGCTGGCATATCGCCTCAGACGGCACGGACTGGATCTGCGTCACCGCAGGCGCCCACAGCGCATGGCGCTGCATCTACGACCACGTGGACATCTACCAGAAATTCACACAGTAAAGGCAAAGGGAGTATTAAACAATGGGTTTTCAGGCCGCATTTCCTTCTGCGCTCACCATGTATCAGCAGCTCGTCATCCTCGTCCGCATCGTCCTGGCCACCGCCTGCGGCTCGGTGATCGGCCTTGAGCGGAGCCGCCGCCTGAAGGGGGCCGGCATCCGCACCCACAGCGTCGTCGCAGCGGCAGCGGCATGTATGTGGCGGGCATCTTTACCACAGCCTTTATCTTGGGTCTGCAGATCTTCATGCATAAGCATATGATCGGCGCGGACCTCTACAACGATATGAAGATCGAGATCACCATGAAGGACAGCCCGGAGCTCCGGGAAGAGATCAACCGGCAGCTGGCCCTCTGGGACCCGGTCATCGTCGAGGAGGCGATCTCGCGGACCGGGGCGGGGCTCATCAAATACAGCTTTACGCTGAAATCCCGGGGGAAGCTGACCCACAAGGATGTCCACGAATACATGTCAAAGCACCCGGACATCCAGGATTTCAGAATCTACGGCGAATTCTGACCGGGAAGCAGTCTCGCCGGCCAGGCCACATCACACCAAAAAACCGCGGCAGGGGAATTTCCCCTGCCGCGGTCCAAAACTTCAACGATATATCGGTATGATGCCGGGATTCTGCCCCGGTCTTTCTTTCAGCGGCTCTCTCCGTCGATCCGCATTATGCGAGGATCGGCTTGCAGGCCTCTGCCAGCTCGTCCTTCTCCTTCTTCGCCTCCGCGAGGTCCTTGCCAAGGGTGGTGAAGTAGGTCTTGATCTTCGGCTCGGTGCCGGACGGGCGGACAATAACGGATGCGCCGTCCTCCAGCGCGTAGATCAGGACGTTTGCCTTCGGAAGTCCGGTCTCTTCGGGCTTCGCGAAGTCGGTGGCCTTGACGACCTTTCTGCCGGCGAATTCCGTCGGCGGATTCTTTCTCAGGTTCTCCATGATGCCTGCCATCTTGTCCATGCCGGACAGGCCCGGGAACTCGGTGGAATCCACCAGGTTCAGGTAACGGCCGTACTGTGCGTAGATTTCCTCAAGACGCTGCTTGATGGAGGAGCCGATGGAGCGGTAATATGCTGCCATCTCGCAGATCAGCATGGAGCCGATGATGGCATCCTTGTCGCGGACATACGGTCCTGCGAGGTATCCGTAGCTCTCCTCGAAACCGAAGATGAAGCGGTCGACCTCGCCCGCTGCTTCCAGGTTCGCGATCTGATCGCCGATCCACTTGAAGCCGGTCAGGACGTGACGGAGCTCGACGCCATAGTGCTCGGCGACCTTGTCCGCCAGCGGCGTGGAGACCAGGGACATGACAGCCACCGGATTCTTCGGCATGGTGCCCTTCTCGATGCGGCCTGCGCAGATGTAGTCCAGAAGCAGGACGCCCATCTCGTTACCGGAGACCAGCTCATAGCTGCCGTCCGGGCACTTCATGGCAATGCCGACACGGTCCGCGTCCGGATCTGTCGCCAGCATCAGGTCAGCGCCGACTTCCTTGGCAAGGGCAAGGCCCTTCTCAAGAGCAGCGAAGATCTCGGGGTTCGGATACGGGCAGGTGGTGAAGTAGCCGTTCGGATACTCCTGCTCCGGAACGATGGTGACGTCCGTGATGCCCATGTCCTTCAGGATCCTGGTGACCGGGACCAGGCCGGTGCCGTTCAGCGGAGAGTAGACCAGCTTCAGACCTGCGTCCTTTGCGAGACCCGGACGGACCTGGCGGGATTCAATGGCCTCATACAGGGCTTCCTTGCAGTCTTCGCCGACGAACTTGATAAGGCCCTTGTCAACGCCTTCCGCAAAGCTCATGTACTTTGCGCCGGTGAGGACATCGGTCTTCTGGATGGAATCGTAAACGACTGCTGCGGCATCGTCCGTCATCTGGCAGCCGTCCGGTCCGTAAGCCTTGTAGCCATTGTACTTCGCCGGGTTGTGGGACGCCGTGATCATGATGCCTGCGTTGCACTTATAATAACGGGTTGCAAAGGAAAGTGCCGGGACCGGCATCAGCTCGTCGTAGATGCGGACGTTGATGCCGTTTGCAGCGAGGACGCCTGCAGCGTCACGCGCGAAATTCCAGCCCTTCAGACGGCTGTCATAGCTGATAGCGACGGTCTGGGTCCCGCCCTGGGTCTTGACCCAGTCAGCGACACCCTGGGTTGCCTGACGGACGACCCAGATGTTCATGCGGTTCGTACCTGCGCCGAGTGTGCCGCGAAGACCCGCCGTACCGAACTTCAGAGCGACGGCGAAGCGTTCCTTGATCTCGTCGTCATTCCCCTCGATGTCACGAAGCTCCTTGTTCAGGTCAAAATCAATCAGATCTGCCGCAAGCCAGCGCTTATAATCATCCTGATACATGTCTTTCCCCCGTTCTGAAATATTGGTTGTTTTGCTGATAAAACGCTACTTTAACTGTACCGATTTTGGTAAAGCATGTCAAGGAAAACGGGCCATTGCCTGCCCGCTGTTACAGGAAAAAAAACACGGAACGCAGGGCTGCGTTCCGTGTTTTCCAGGTAGTCTTATCTGTGCGGGTCGGAGATGCCGCCGGCGCCGGGGCCGTAGTTTGAAGGACGGTAGCCGGCACCGCTGTAGTTTGGTCCGTAGCCGTTATTGTAGCCTCCGGAGTTCGGCGTCACCGTTCCGCCGTTGGGGACAGGACCGGTCCCGTTCTTCCGGTAGCTGTTCCCGGAGTTCGCGCTGGGCACCCAGACCCCGTTCGCGTCGTAAATGTAGCCGTCGTCCGCGATCCCCACGCTGTTGGCGCGGGTGCCGTCCGCGGTGATCCAGTACCAGACGCCGTCGTGCATGACCCACTTGCTCTTCGCGTACTGGCCGTCATCCCCGATATAGAACAAACGATTGGTCTGCCAGCCGTTGGGGGAAATGTTGGTCCATGCGCCGGCAAATGCCGGAAACGCTGACACTGCGGCGAGGGCCGCAGCCAGCAGGCCCGCTGTCATCATCCTTAAAGCTCTGTTCACAAAAATCGCCTCCTTCAATTCCAGACTCGTTTATGCATTTTCACCGGCATTTCCGGACTTGCCTATGTAATATGATAACTATGTAAATGATACCTGATTTTCCATATTATGTCGAGCTTACATAATATGGGACAGCAGGACTGCTGCCAGTGTTTTAAGATCACGAAGGGCCCCGGGATTTCTCCCGGGGCCCTGCCTCGTTTTGACTCTTCAATTCTGTTTTTGAAATTTTTGCTGGTTACTCTTTCCGCTTACTGCTCATCCTCGTCGTCGCGCTTCCTGAAGCCGAACAGCGCTCCGAACATGGCGAGCATCGCGAAGAGCATCGGGATTGCTCTGCCTGCCGGCTCACCGGTCTTCGGCAGTGCGCCCGGCACCGGCGCCTCAGGAATCACAGGCGTTCCGGGATCCGCCGGCGTCGAAGGCGTCGGGGTGCGTCCGCCGGGACCGCCGGGGGTGCCGCCGCCAGGTGTGTTGCTGCCGCCTCCGCCGGTAGTACGGTCATACTCGTTGGTGAACGCAATGTCAAGCTTGCTTCCGGGCACGCCGTCTTCCGTCGTGACGGTGGAAATGGTCTCGCTGCCGTTCTTCTTGAGCGTGACCGTCTCCTTCAGCCTGCCGTCCTCCACCTTCACCTCCACGGTGATCTCGTAGTAGTCCTTGGAGTAGGTGTAGTACTTTGCGCCTCCGTCGATCTCGGTGATCCTGTACTTGTAGGTTCCTGCCTTATCGTACTCGATCTTTCCGAATTCCTTAGCGCCTTCACCGGTGACGCTGACTTCCATGTAGTATTTGCCATCGCTGTCCTTCTTAATGGAAGCTCCATCCGGGAACAGTTCATTTCCGGTCATTCCCGTCATCCGGAAGGTGAAGGTCTCGTCGGTGGTGATGGTGCCTCTCCTGATCTTAATGATCTTCTCCACCGGCGGATCGATCCATACCGGGTTCATCAGCTCGTGCTTGTTCGTGATGCTGACCGTCCAGAAGCCGTCCGTATCATCCTGCTCGTAGACGGCATCGCCCGCGGTGTAGTACTTCAGGTCGTCCTTCTTGACTTCCTTCTCTTCCGCGGTCCAGGTGACCTTGACGTCGTCGTCCAGGCCGAAGAGGTGCGCCACCTTGCCGGCAGCTTCCTTGACCGCATCGATCAGGTCGTTGAAGATGCTGCCGTCGACCAGCTCACCGTCCTCATCGAATGCGTCGCTCACGGACGCGTCGCTGAAGGATGCCGCTGTCGACTTGCTTCCTGCCGCGCTGTCCGCATAGGACGCGGACGCGTTCTTCACTGCCTCAGACTTCGAAGCGTCGCTGATGGTTGCCACGAGCTCCTTGTCGAGGTCGATGAATGCGGTGAAGCTGTTCTCATCGTCCAGCGTGACCGTCGTGAACGGCTTGTCCTCACGCTCGCCGTCCAGCTCTCTGTAGATGTCGAAGCTGACCTGCTTCGGACGGAATCCGTCGTAGTCGTCCTCGTCATCCCAGACCTTCTCGACCTTGAGCTTGTCCTTGGTGATCTCGCGGTTGATGAAGTTCACGTAGGAGACCTTGTCCTTGCGGATGGTTCCCTCGCCGCCGAAGACCACAGGCGTGTACAGGTTCTCGCCTTCCTTCTCGGTCACGGTGTAGGTCGCGCCTGCCGGCAGTCCGACGATCCGGATGATCTCGTTCGCCTTGAGGGTGATGCCCTCGACGCCGTCAACGTATGCCTTGCCGTCCTTGAAGTTCACCGTTCCGGTGATCTTTCCTTCGGTCTTGGTCTCGTCGTAGTTCTTGGAGTACGCGGTGTAGAACGCTGCCTCCACATCCAGCGGTTCGCCGTCCTCCTTCGTGACTTCCACGAGGAAGGTATAAGGCGTATCGCCGTGCTCGCCGTCGATCTCGTCCTTCGTCGCGACGTTCATGAGCTTCTTGATCGCCAGGTCGCCGGCGTCGGTGCGGTTGATCAGGACGACGTTGGTCTTATCCGGGTCATCCGGGTCAGCGTCGCTCTTGGATGCAAGGGTGAAGCCTTCCGGTGCGTCAGTCTCTTCGACGGTGTAGCTGATCTCCGTGCCGAGGTAGTACTTCGGCAGGTTCTCGAAGGTGTAGCTCCACTTGGTGGCGTCGCTCACCGTCGCGATGTTCTTCTGATCGTCGTTGTACGGATAGACTACCATCTCGTCGCCGTCCACCGTCGCGGTACCGGTGATCTGAAGCGTCAGTTCCTCGCTTCTGGTCTCCAGACGGTCGTCCGCGTCGTCCCAGTACTTCAGGACGTCGTAGGTCCGGTTCTGGTAGAAGTTCGTGATGGTCGGGGTTGCCTTCTCACTGTCATAGGTGACCTCAGCCTCAAGGTAGCCCTTTCCGCTGTCGGTGACCTCGACCGTGACTTCGATCACTCTGTCGAGATCGAAGGTAATGTACGGGTTGTCCTCGTAATTGTAATCAGTGCTGGTATCCGCCTCGGTGATCTTGAACTCGTAGGTTCCGACCTCGGTGAATTCAAGCCTTCTGAAGGTCGCCACGCCGTCGGCGTCGTTTGCCACGGTTTCGACGGTCTCAGCGTCAGAGCCGCTTGCCAGCGTGAAGCTGAACTGGCCTTCGTGGATCTCTGCCGGGCCTTCCAGTTCCTTCTTCACCTGCAGGGCAGTATCGCGATCCAGGACTGCCGGTTTCGGACTGTACTTGTTCTCGATCTCCGCCTTGACCGGCGTGACAGTCATGGTGCCGTCACCGTTGTCGACCGCTTCGATTGTGACCGTATGCTCGGTGGTGTCAAGGGTCCATCCGGTGGTATCCCACTTGGGCTCGGTCTCCTTCACCGTGTAGGTGTAGGTTCCCTCTCTGTGGAAGGTGATCTTGCCGAAGTCGATGATCTGCGTCTCGGCCTTGTCGAAGGTCGCGCTGCCGGTGGTGTTCTCTACTCCGTCCTTCACAGGAAGCGGAGCGGTTCCGGTCGACTTGTCCTCGTAGACTGCCTCGCCTGCAGTGATCTCGAAGTCGAAGGTCTTCGGCGTCCACTCGGTTCCGTCTGCGATATGCTCAGTCACGACGGTCTTCGTGAGGACCGCGCCAGCTTCGGTCGAAGTATCATCCGTGCCGGTGGGCTTGTACGCGTTGGAAATCGTAGCAACCGTCGGGGCTGCTGTCAGCGTGCCCTTTCCGTCGTCGGTAACTTTGATCGTGACTTCCTTCTTCTCGAGGTCGAAGGTCCATCCGTCGCCTTCCGTATGCCAGTCAGGCTCGATCTCCTGAAGGACGTACTTGTAGGTTCCGGCCTTTGTGTAGCTCAGGATGTCGAAGTCGATGATCTGGGTCTCCTGCGGCTGGCTGAAGGTTGCCGTTCCGGTGCGCGGGTTCGGGTCGACCTTGTCCGCGTCGGAAACAGTTGCCAGCGTGAAAGTGAATACGTTGTGGCCCTTATCTTTCCACGCGGTTCCGTATGCATCCACCGTCTTCTTGAGAACTGCGCCGGTCTCAGTGGAAGTGTCGTCCTCGCCGTAGGGCTCGTACTTGTTCTCGACCGTGACAGCCTTCGGTGTTACCGTTGCCGTCAGGGTGCCTTTGCCGTCATCCTCGACATGGACAGTGACCTGATGCTCCTGCAGGTCATACGTCCAGGCGTCAGTAGCTGCGGTGGTGGGCTCCTTCTCCTGCAGGATGTAGACGTAGTCACCTTCCTCCGTATACTGGATGGTGCCGAAGCTAACGATCTTTTCCTTTTCGCCCGATGCCGTGAACTCCACACTGCCGGTCTTGATCTCTTCTTCTTCACCCGACGAAGCGTTGCTTCTGGTCGCCAGCGGTGCGCCGTCCACGCCTTCGATCGTGAAATCAAAGGTCTTCGGCGCCCAGTCAGTGCCATCTGCCTCCACTTTCTTGATCAGGAGCGGAGTTTTCTCAGTATCCAGCTCGCCTTTCGCTTTGTAGGTGTTCTTAATCTTCTTATCCTCAGGAGAATAAGTCACGGTGACCTTGAGTTCTCCGCTGTCCTGGCTGTCGGAATCCTCTACCACGACCGTCGCGATAATATCGCCGCTGGTCTTCGTGACACCTGCCGGGAGGTCTCCGATCTCGCTGATCGTATAGGTATAGGTCTTTCCAATGTCAGCCTTGCCGAACACGATCTTATTGAATTCGGCCGCCGGGGCATCTTTGGTAACATCCTTTGTTTCCAGATTCTTCAGTGTTCCGTCGGAAAGCTGGGAAAGCTGGAAGGTGAATTTCTCGTTATCCTGCCATGCGCGTCCTGTGAATTCCTTTTCGGCACGCAGAACCACAGAACCGGACTTGACTTTGTTGGTCACCGTATTTGTTTTCGAGGCGCTCTGATTGCCGTCCTGTACGGAAGCCTTGTTTTCGAATTCTGTATTCGGTTCCGCGTCAGCTTTTACCTTAACCTTAAAGGTGACGGTGCCGCCTTCTCCGGGAGCGACACTTGTAAAGATCCAGGTAAGCTTGTGGGTCGTTTCATCATAGCTTGCCGCCGGGGAAGCCGATCCCTGAACATACTCTGTTGCGTTGAACGGGATCACATCCGTTACGATCACGTTGGCGGTATTATCACTGTTATTCGCATATGCGATGGTATAGGTGATAGTCTCGCCCGGAGATACATACACCCCCTTCATAGAATACTCGATGACCTCGATCGTCTCTGTCTTGGTGTTCGGCACATGCTTGTTGGTGATGGTCATCCCGTTCGCACTCTGCGTATAAGATTTCGGTGTAACCGGCTCCTCGACAGTGTATGTGATTGGGTTCTGGCCTTCATCATCACTGGCCACCCGCAGATGTTCCCACTTATAGGTCCATCTGTTGTTATCTGTCTGATCATCTTTGGTGATCACAGGCTGGACTTCCGTTACCTGATTTCCATCAGCTTTCAGAACCAGGGTCAGATCAATCGGACGCAGACCGTCCTTATTGCTGTCATCATCCCAAATCTTTGTAGCAATGACGTCCTTATACTCGACGTAGACGACCTCAATCGTATGATTTTGCGTCACGTTGGTGAAATCGTACTTATTCTTGAAGTCTTCAATCGAAACTTCAACTCCATCCACCTTAATGCTCTTCAGCTCGTAATTGTGATTCAGAGGAGCATAATTGATGGTTGCATCTCCATGCGCGCGAACTGCCTTCCCAGGATCGATGGTTCCTCCGATAACAGAAGTTTCTATCGTATACCCTTCGAGATGCATCTGCGGACTCTCGATCGTATTTGTTGTAGTTTCCCCCGAAGCATCTGTGAACTCGACTTTCGCAGAACTGTTTGTCGGGTTCCAGCCGGCTTCCAGCATCTCCTTGGTCACCTTGGCATCGTCAACTTTGACCGGGATCTCGATCGTGACAAGAGTGTCAGCAACATAGTTCTTAAAATTGACCTCAACCTTTCCATTTACAACATTTTTCTCGAATGTGACTTCAGGATTGGCTGTTGTTATGTTGACTGCATCAGCATTGGTTCCGTTAAAAACGAGAGGATTGTTGAGGAAATCCATAACGCTGATGCTTCCCACAGCATGAGCCCCCTGAGATTCAAAAGTCGCCCCGTAAGAATAGTCAACTTTAAACTTATCCTCTGTTTTATCTATGTAATAATTATCCGGCCTGTCCTGGTCAAAAATATTTTTCTGATGTGTTAAAAGCTTGTGATCAGAAGACATTAATTTGCTTCCATCCCAAAGCTTATCAGTCGGCATCTTTCCTTGGTTCATGCCAGGGTCATACGCGACCGGGTCAACCAGTGCACAGATCATATTAACAGCAGTATAATGCGTAGGATCATCCGGGTGAACCGTACCATTTGCATAGTATCCGAACTGCGGAATTAAACCTGTATCGTTCATGCCGCTGGAAACATATAATCCCGCCTCATCATACTGCTTGAGGATCGGCCATGCCTCGGGATAATACTGGGTCGTTACAATACCATGATTAGATTGGCCAGCTCCTACCCCCCCGCTAAAGAAACAGTCAAATGATGTGTATATCGCACTGGGGAAAAGCTGCTGTGCTTTTTTCTCAAAATTATTATAATTACGCGCAGTTATGTCAACATCAAAAAGGTATTCATAGAGTGCCGTATATATACTCAAGCTCCAGTGATATGGATAATTAAAATTCCCAATCCCGTTTATTATTCGTTCGTAATTATCTTTCTTAATATCTTTGACGATGTGAATGCCGTTATAATCGCCGGTATTCACATAAATGATATCAACGATGTCGTAATGATCCAGCATCCATTTGACATTTTTCTTACAGATATCTCTTGTGAAGCTATGTCCGGTACAAGTTGTGAATGCATAAACCACTCTGGTTTTCTGCTGTGTCACAGGAAGCACCGTCTTGATGGTGATCTTCCCTTCTCCTTTTTCTTTGTCCGTCCACTCGAACTGCTTGCTGTTGTAATATTCCGTTGCCCCGGATGGAGTCGCCGTATACTGCTTTGTATATGTACCATTGTCATAATACTCCGTATCAGACATATGGTCCGACAATGGTATATCTGTCTCATTTCCGTCAGCATCTAAAAAGCTGACCGGAACAGACGTATTGGCAGCATACGCCGTCAACGGCGAAATGCCGGGGACGATGCTGACAGTCGTCAACACGACACTGGTCAGAAAAGATATTGCTCTTTTCCATGTCCTGTGTAATCTCATAAATTCCCTCCTGGTTCAAAATATCCTGTTCTCTGTGTCTTTCCGTAAAGGATATCGTTCTCTCTATCCGCCCTGGTCCTCCGATCCCACCGGAGAAGACGGGCCTCTGCAGTGTCCGGGATCTTTATTATTTATGCTTCCCGGACATCGGGGCCGCGCCGGGCTTCGGCAGCTCCCCGGACCGCGGCACGCCGCAGGCCATGTCCCGGACCTGCATCTCCGCCGTGTTTTTCCTGTATCTCTCATGCTTCCTTCCTCACCACATTCATGTTTATGCCCACCTGGCCGCGCCTTCGGATCAGTACGTCCTCGCAGCCCGCCGCCTTCAGGGAAGATGAGAGGTCCGCAAGGATGTTCCGGAGATAAGACTTGTGGTTCCTGTCCCCCTGCCAGAGGTACT
>Ga0256405_10012937_pt1 | contig 10167 bp, 8 predicted proteins | sample RumenRJG_02DNA_FD_189096 | JGI IMG/M metagenome (GOLD analysis project Ga0256405, IMG submission 189096) | Bovine rumen microbial communities from Lethbridge, Alberta, Canada - RJG_02 | ecosystem: Host-associated > Mammals > Digestive system > Stomach > Rumen | place: Canada: Alberta | collected... | reverse complement strand
CGTCTATCTCCCGCTTAACGCGGACGACTACGCCGATTCTAAATACAAGGTAGAGAAGGTCGAATCCAGGAAATACCAAGACGTCCCTTGCCTATATCGCATTAAGAACGATCGCAGGTTAGGGTACGCCAAGGAATTAATCGCTGCTGTGGCCAATAACCTTGGGCTGGAAAAAGGCGAAGAGCAGCACGAGGTCTATTCCAACTTCCCTTATGAGCCGAATAAGCCATTGCTTGAACGCGGATTGATCAAGGAATTGAAGGTTCAGGTCAATAAACCGGTCGAAACCGTCATCGAAACTAAGGAAGATGAAGATGATAATGAAGTAGTGGTTAGCCAAGATGATCTTGGCAACAAGTATGAGACTCGCTTTATTAAGTCATTCACTGCTAAATTATCTCAAGCAAGTGATGAAGTTAAAGACTATTATAACGAGCTTAAAAACCACGCTCTTTCTTATAAAGGAACTTCAAGTAGAGTCTCTTGGAACTATGACACAATCAGCGTGGGTAATAAAGGTATTCTTAAATTTGTTATTAAGCGTAAAAACTTATACTTATATTATGCTTTAGACACTTCTAAGATTGGTCAAAAATATCACGTAGAACATGTCGAATACAAGAAATATGAAGGCGTTCCTACGATGCTCATAATTGACTCAGATAGAAGAAAAGGATTATCGAAGGAATTAATCGATCGTTTGATGAGACAAATCAAATGTGAATTAGATCACAATCTAAATGATGATTATCGTGTTCCATTTGAATCAAAAGAAGTCTTAATCAAAAAAGGATTGATTAAAGAAGTCAAAGTTGAAATTCAATAAAAGGATTCGCTCATGAAAGTGAGCGTTTTCTTTATCGTGAACACGGCACAAGATCAGTTATTTAAAGCGTATTTTATTATTACGACTCTTTACAAAGTGTCATGTCATTTCGTTGACTCTATTAATGTCATTTCACTCGTTGCAATTTAACATTAACCTCATTACATTAAAATAGATTAGATTAAAGACTGGATACACGGAATCAGGGCTTTTACTTATAGTAAAATTTGCGTATGCTTAATCATATTTGTAGCTTTATTTTGTGGTATTATTCTTTCGATGATTGATTACGAATTAGCTTTATATGTTATGGCCTCCATATTTTGGAGTGTGATTATCGTCATGATTGGTTTATCTTGGTTCTATGCGGCCGGCTTGTTTTTGTCCATGAAAAGGATTAAAAAAGCCCCTCATAGTGATAAATACACGAAATTTGCGGTTTTAATTCCCGCTAGAAATGAATCAGAAGTTATCAAGAACATCATGAGAGCGTTAAATGCTCAAACATATCCAAAAGAATATTTTGATGTGTGGTTTATCGTCGAAAAGGATGATGACCCCACCATTAAGTTCGCTGATGAATTTGGTTTTAAGCATTTCGTTAGAGACGAAATGACCGAGCAAAGAAGAACGAAGGGCTTTGCTTTGCAAGAGTGTATTAGACATTTTAAAGCCGAAGGCTTGGTTTATGATGCCTATATGATCTTCGATGCGGATAATGTCATGGACCGTGACTATATCGAAAAGATGAATGATTTAAGACAAACCGGTGTGGAAGTTGGTGTTGGTTATCGTAACTTCACGAATATCAATACCAATTGGTTGACTTCTGGCAGCGCAATTCTTTTTACCTATATGAATTCCTTTACCAGCAAAAATAGGACCCTTCTTTTTAAGAAGGCTTTAATTGCTGGAACTGGATATTATGTAAATGCTGACATTATTGAAGAAGCGGGTGGCTGGATATTCACTGGTATGACGGAAGATACCGAATTCACGACATATTGTGAATATCATAATATCAATATGTGTTATTACCCATTAATCAATTTCTATGACGAACAATCCCCATCACTAAAAACAAATCATTATCAACACGTGAGATGGATTTGGGGATTTATGATTAACCGCAAGAGATTTATTAAAGGCGGAAAGATGCATCATGCGACAAGCAAGGCTGTGAATAGAGCAGCTATATTTGAGTACCGTGTGGGCATTGTTCCATTTGCTGTTGCTTGTATTGTTGACGTATTGTTATTGATTGGCGCAGTGATTTTATACGTCTTCTCCTTAAGACAAAATCCTAGCATTTCAACAGCGTTTTTGATAAATATCATTACTTTTGCAGCGTTTTTGTATTTTATATTCGTTTTCGCGGCAATTGTCACGATTGCCCATAATTTCAATAAATTAAGATTGAAGTGGTGGATGATTATTATAACGGTACTCACTTATCCATTCTATTTCCTTGATCTATTGATTGCTTTCTTGCATGGCTTATTCGTGCCACGCGTTAGAAAAACTTGGACACCCATTAAACATACCGGAAAAATAAAAGATGAAAGAGCAGAATCGGTTAGTAAATAATGAGAAATAATAAAGACTGGAAAAAAACAAAAACAATCTATTGGTCTGATGAACTTAACGATGATTTTGATGAAGTATTAAAAGAAAGACCAAAGGTTCCGAAAAATTACCGCTACGTTAGGCGATTCCATGTTTTATCGTGGATTGCTTATTATCTTGTTGCTAAACCAATCCTTGGTGCCTATTGTTTCTTCCATGGCATTCGAGTGAAAGGCAAAAGAAATCTACGCCCATTAAAGAAAACGGGATATTTCTTATATTCGAACCACGTTGCCATTGCCGATGTTTTTAAGTTCGCTGCTTATGCGATTGGCAGAAAAAGAGTGAATATCATCGGTTATTCCGATGCGTTATCTTTAAAACCCATTAGACCATTAATCAAAGCGCTAGGTTTATTACCGGTTCCTACTGATTTTGGTAATCTAATAAAACTGAAAGATGCGATTCATCATTACATCAATGAAAAAGAAATCATTTTGATTTATCCAGAAGCGCATATTTGGCCTTATTACACACATATTAGAAACTTTAAAGATGTTTCTTTCTCCTATCCTGCGGAAATGAATAAACCCGTTGTTCCAGCGGTGACAATTTGGAGAGGAAAAGAAAATAGAAAACCAAAACAAACCATTGTCTTTTGTAAACCAGTTTACCCAAATCCTGAGTTGACGCCTTTAGAAAACAAAAAATTCCTCCATGAGCAATGTTTGCGCGAAATGAAGGAAGTTTCAGATCAATATCCACAGGTGGAATATATCAAATATATTCGTGTAGAAGATTAAGCATCTTTCTTTACGATTCCAGTAATTACGTCTTTAAGAGTTGTGATTAGAAGAATAAAGATTATTGCAATAAAACGATAAGCAAATAACAGCACCCTATTCGGGGGGTCTTTTCTGCACCGGATAAGCGCTTCCGAAAACGTTTCTAGTATCTCTAGCAATGATTCCGTCATGATTTCGAATAAAAGATGGCGCAAAACTAGAAGCTAGACCAAGGACTGTTTTTATTATTGATAATCGGAGATAAATTAAGAAATAATATAAATGCTTGACCTAGAGTAAGGTCTAGGGTTTTTAATATCATTGGGAGGGTTCATTATGAGTTATACAATCGGCGATATCGCGAAGATGATGAATGTCAGTATTCATACCATTAGATATTGGGATAAAGAAGGCTTATTTCCTTTAGTAAAAAGAGTAAACGGCATTCGTATATTTGAAGAAAAAGATTTTCCATGGCTCAGAATGCTGAACTGTTTAAAAAATATCAACATGCCCATCAAAAAGATTAAAGAATATGTCGATTTAGCATTGCAAGGTGATGCGACTTTAAAAGAAAGATATCAATTAATCCTTGAACAAGAAGATAGCATCGAAGAACAGATTAAACAACTAAGGTACTATAAAAAGCAAATTGATTTTAAAAAGAAATATTATGAAGAGGCAATTAAAGCAGGAACCGAAGAAGTGGTTAAAGATTGGCCAAATCCCCACGCAACATTAAAGGTGGATGAGATTAAATGATGAAGATATTATTATTTATTCCCTTAATGTTCGCGTTAGCTGGTTGCACCAGTAGTGTAAGCCGCTCTTCAAATAATAACGATATAGAACCCTCTCGTACTAGCGAAGAAGCATTTGCAACATGGCTAGATGAAAATATAAAAATCAAAGAAAGCGATGAAGAAGATATGAAATTATCAATCGATCATCAGAACGTTGATGTTACTTGGGAAGATAACAATTCTATTAAAGCCTTAACGGAGCTAGCGAAAAACACATTAACCATCCATATGCATGAATATGGTGGTTTTGAGCAAACGGGTAGTATCGGTAGCTCAATCGTTAGAAATGATTCTCAAATCAATACGGAACCAGGTGATATTGTCTTATTTAATGGCAACGCCATATCCGTATTCTATGAACCAAGCCGTTGGTCATACACTAGACTTGGCCATATCAACATGAATAAAAATGAATTAAATACATTATTAAACAAAGATGCAGTTACCTTTGTTTTGGAGGTCAAATAATGAAAAAGGTATTAATCGTTTCCACAAGCTTAAGAGTTCATAGCAACTCAGAGCTACTCGCGAAAAGAGTGATGGAAGGCGCTTTAGCTAGCGGAAACGAAGTGGAACTCGTTTCCTTAAGAGATAAAAGCATTGCTTTCTGCAAAGGGTGCTTAGCCTGCCAAAGATTACTCAAATGCGTCATTAATGATGACGCGAATGCCATCACGGATAAAATTGCTGAAGCAGATGTCATCATTTGGGCGACACCAATTTACTATCATGAGATGTCTGGCCAAATGAAAACGATGATTGATCGCGCGAATTCTTTATATTCAAGAGAAAGGAAATTTAAAGAAGTCTATTTATTAGCCACTGCCGCGGAAGGCGAAGATGATGTCCCTAATAGAGCCATTGAAGGATTAAAAGGCTGGGTTGATTGCTTTGATGGTGTGGAATATAAGGGCTGCTATTTTGTGGGTGATGTGAATGACCCAAAAGACATTTTAAAAAGTAAAAAATATGAAAGTGCTTATGACTTTGGAAGGAGAATCTAATGTTAAAACTAGTGAATGAATGGGATAAAGTATTCCCACAAAACAAAAATGTTAATCATCAGAAAGTAACATTCAAAAACCATTTTGGTATTGAGCTTGCCGCGGATATGTATTGGCCAAAGCAAGGAAACAAATTCCCTGCTATTGCAATATCCGGTCCTTTTGGTGCAGTGAAAGAACAAAGCAGTGGTTTATATGCCCAAGAAATGGCTTCTAGGGGATTTCTAACCATTGCCTTTGATCCGTCCTTCACAGGTGAAAGCGGTGGAGAGCCTCGTTACATGAATTCTCCAGATATCAATGTCGAAGATTTCCAAGCCGCAGTGGACTATTTATCCAACCTAGATAATGTTGATCCGGATAGAATATCCATCATCGGTATTTGTGGTTGGGGTGGTATGGCCATTCAAACAGCTTGCATCGATACAAGAATCAAAGCTACAGTTGCGGTAACCATGTACGACATGTCACGCGTCACTGGCAATGGCTATTATGATGAAGGAAATAACGAAGAAAGCAGATATCAAGCAAGAGTGGCTATAAATAATCAAAGAACAATAGATTTTAAAAATGGTAATTATAAACTAGGCGGAGGAGTAGTGGACGATCCAAGCGATGCGCCCTGGTTTGTAAAACAATATTACGACTACTATAAAACATCACGTGGTTACCATTCACGTAGCTTAAATAGCAATGGTGGATGGAATATCACCGCAGGCACATCTTTATTGAATACAAGATTATTTACCTATGCCGGAGAGATTAGAAACGCTGTTTTAATTGTCCATGGTGAAAAAGCGCATTCACTATATTTCGGACAAGATGCATTTAAATTATTAAAAGGCGATAATAAAGAGCTATTCATAGTCCCTGAGGCTACGCACTGCGATTTATATGATGGTGGTGTTAATCACGATAAAATCCCATTTGATAAGATTGAACGCTTTATTAGAGTCAATTTGTAACGTTTTCTTTGTTTTAAGGCATTTTTGCTAGGGTTTAGTTCCCGCTAATAGCGAAGATGTCTTTTTATCATATGATAATGACGGTTAGGTCTTAACTATCGCAAAGTGGAGTAAATAAGAAACTGCCTATCGTCATATCCATATGCGTGGCATCGTTGCTCGCTTTAGCTACGGTTTTAACGGTTACATTGGTCTCTTGCAACAATAAACAAGCAGATGTAGAGGCCTACGATACTGTATCGTTTAAAAACGATGATGGATCCTTATTAAGCAAATCCAAAGTCAATGCCAGTGAGACGGCAGTCTATCAAGAGAAAACGTCTTTTGCAAATGATGGATGGGCAGCTCAGTTCACAACAGTTTTTTCCACTCGGTGTTTCCTTTGCTAAAACTATCATAGATCATTTTCAGATGAATCAAGAAAAATGGGTCAGATTGATTTGAAAATTTGGGTCAGAAATTAATCAAAATTTGGGTCAGTTTGAATTGAAAATTTGGGTCAGTTTGTTATAATGTTACTGCAATTAGGAGACATGCATATGGGCAAGATAGTTGACGATATCAAATACAAACACAGAGTTGTAGATAAACTAATAGAGGAATCGCTTTGTGTTTTTGGCGCAATATGTATAGAAGGGCCCAAATGGTGCGGAAAAACATGGACATCCTCATATCATTCAAAAAGTGAATTCCTTGTCGGCGATCCAACCGGAAACTTTTCCAACCGAATGTTAGCCAAAATGGAACCATATACCGTGTTGGAAGGTTCTACACCAAGATTGATTGACGAATGGCAAGAAGTGCCATCACTTTGGGACGCCACCAGATCATTTGTTGATAAAAAAGGAGAAAAAGGGCAATTAATACTCACTGGTTCTTCAACTCCTGTCACTAAAGGCATTATGCATAGTGGCACAGGAAGAATAAAAAGTATTCGAATGAATACAATGTCATTATATGAATCTGGTGATTCCACCGGAGAAATCTCATTAAATGGATTGCTTAGTGGCCATTTCAAATCTAAGGTTTTTGACTCAATTAAGTTAGAACATCTGGCGTATTTAATCGTCAGAGGTGGTTGGCCAGGTAATATAGATTGTGATATAAAGAAATGTCATGAACTTGCAATCGGATATATGGAAAATGTCTTAAAAACAGATTTAAAAAAATTAGACGAGAACCTCGATTATAGCGAACATAAAGCCAGATTAATATTAAGATCTCTTGCAAGAAATGAGGCAACTACTGTTTCCAACAACACAATCTTGAAAGACATTATCGAAAATGATGTTGATTCCATAAGCAAAAATACCCTTGTTAAGTATTTAGATGCATTTAATAGAATGTTTTTGCTCAATAATCAAGAACCATTTTCCACAAACATTAGATCTTCGCTTAGGGTGAAGCAAATGGAAAAAAGACATTTTTCCGATCCAGCAATGGCGTGCGCGATGTTAAAACTAACTCCTCAGAAACTGATGAGCGATTTAAACACATTTGGCTTCTTGTTTGAAGGCATGGTTGAAAGAGATCTTTCCGTATATTCTCGGGCAATCGACGCAAACCTGCTCCATTACCAAGATTATAATAACAATGAGATAGATGCCGTAATTGAACTCAACGATGGTAATTGGTGCGCAATAGAGATTAAGTTAGGCATTGACCAAGCAGAAGAGGCGGCTAAAAAATTAGTTAAAACCTGCCAAGATATTGTGGATCATGGAGGCAAGGCCCCAATGATAAAGTGTGTCATCTATGGCTCAGGCAATATGTCATATAAAAGCGAAGACGGTGTATACGTTTTTCCTATCACTATGTTGAAGAACTAACGATTCATGAACGCTTTCTTGTAACTTTTCGCATATAAGCAAGAAAGCGTAGCCATTGTATTATCGATATGAATCGATACCGTTTTTATCTATAATAAAGCTGGGTTAGGTCTAAGACCTATCGAAAAGGGGAGCAAATATGAAAAAACTGCCTATCGTCATATCCATATGCGCGGTATCGTTTGTTACGATCTGCACCGTATCAGCTGTCGCTTTAAGCGCCTGCAACAATAGACAAGCGGATGCTACGGTGAACTATACGGTATCTTTTAAAAACTATGATGGATCTTTATTAAGCGAATCCAAAGTCAAAGCAGGGGAGACGGCAGTCTATCAAGGCCCAACCCCAAATAGAGCGGACACCGCCGAATTCACCTATACCTTCAATGGCTGGGATCAGCCGTTGGAGAACATTACCAGCGACTGCAGCCGCATTGCCCAGTATATCGAGGCCTCAAAAGAGACGGCCAACTATTACACGGTCACCTTCCAGAACTATGATGGCGTGGTGTTAACTACCGACCGCGTCATCGAAGGCGGGACCGCTGTTTATCACGGCGAAACCCCAACCCGAGCGGAAACTGCAGCGTTTTCTTATGTTTTTAAAGGTTGGGACCAGCCATTAACGAATATCACGAGTGACTGCGTCCGTGTCGCTACCTATACCGAGATCGCCAAGCAACTTACGAACTATTATACCGTGACATTCAAAAACTACGATGATTCCATCTTGCATGAAGCGACTGTCGAAGAAGGCGGGACCGCCGTTTATGGTGGGCAAACCCCAACCCGCCCCTCGAACGCTGAATTCTCTTTTGCTTTCTCTGGCTGGGATGGCTCTTTATCGAATATCCATAGCGACTGCGTCCGCGTTGCCCAATTTGAGGAAACCTATATCGAATACACCGTGAGATTCTATAACGATGATGAATTGCTCTATATCGATACGGTGCATTACCAAGAGACCGCTTATTACCGTGGATTGACACCGAGTAAACCCTCTACCGATACCCATTCCTATACCTTCATCGGTTGGGATAAGGATATCACTTGCATCAGCGAATCGCTGGATGTCTATGCCCTTTTCTCCGAGCATGGCGATGGCGTCCATATCAACTTGAATACCAACCTTGGTCAGGAGAATGAGCAAATCGAAGTCTATTACGATGAAGCCTATGATCTAGGGACGCCGTCTTTCCCAGGACTCATCTTCTTAGGATGGTATGCTGATGAAACCTTAATCCCTACTTCAGGCATCTGGCAATATAGCGATATCAGCAGCCTAAAAGCGAAATGGCAGAACGTTTATTATGTCTTCACCGATAACGGCAACAATACCTATACCATCTCGTTGAATGATGAAGGCAAAGCTGCGACCGAAGTGGCGATTCCTGCAGCTTATGAAGGCGTGAGTGTCACCAACTTGGCTACGGACTTCCTACGAGCGAACAATGTCATAGAGAAAGTAAGCATCGCCGGCAGCATCGAGGATATCCCAAACTATAGTTTCTATAACTGCACGAGTTTAGCGGAAGTGGTCTTAAACGAAGGCTTGCTGAATATCGGCGAATATGCCTTCAGCTACTGCGCCTTAACGAAACTCATCATCCCATCCACCTGCATCAGCATCGGTAGAAGCGCCTTCGATTATTGCCGCAGCCTCTATCATATCTATATCCCATCTAGCGTGAACTCGATCGGAGCCTATGCGTTCGATACCTTATATGGCCAAGCCTATATCTGCACTGAGCATATCGCTATCCCATCCGAGTGGAACAGCTCTTGGTCGAAGTATACCACCTACACCAGCGCGACCAAGCTCGTCGAAGGCGAAGCATTCAATTATGTCATCAGAGACATTTATGGTGAGCAAAGCGTCACGATCCTTAAGCTATCTGAGGCGAGTAGCAAGCTGACAAGCTACACCTTCCCAAGCGAGATCGAAGGCATCGATGATATCCGCGTCGGTCGTTATCTATTCTATAACAATCTCTATATCCGAAATGTCGATTTCACCGGCATTTCTCGCATCAACACGTATGCCTTTGCTAGCTGCACCAACTTAGAAAGCGTGACCTTCTCCTCTTCGTTGACTTATATCGGCGGCAGCGCTTTTAGAGACTGCTCCTCCTTGTTATCGGTAACTATCCCAGATAGCGTCAGCGAAATCCAAACCTTGGCCTTTGATAACTGCACCAATTTGGCCTATATCTATATTCCAGTCTCGACCCTAACCATTGGCGCGTATGCCTTTGATGCTTGCAATAAATCAAAAATATACACCAACGCGCATAGCGCGCTCAGCGGCTGGGCGGACAATTGGAAAGGCACTCAGCCGATCTTCTATGACTTTGTCTCGCTTAGTGATGCGGATGACTTCAATTATGTG
>Ga0256405_10012936_pt1 | contig 10167 bp, 15 predicted proteins | sample RumenRJG_02DNA_FD_189096 | JGI IMG/M metagenome (GOLD analysis project Ga0256405, IMG submission 189096) | Bovine rumen microbial communities from Lethbridge, Alberta, Canada - RJG_02 | ecosystem: Host-associated > Mammals > Digestive system > Stomach > Rumen | place: Canada: Alberta... | reverse complement strand
TCGCCGTGGCAGCCTTCCTCACCCCCGCGCTGATGGGCAGCCACGAGATTCGGGAGATGTTGGACAAGGCGCGACGGCAGCGCGACAGGGAGCGTTAGGGCCAGTCGGGCAAGTCAGGCCAGTCGACCTCCGGCTTCTCCCATTCTTTCTTCAACGGTTCCCTTTCACCCGGGTCCTCAATATGCTGCTGAATCTGCTCCCCTCTCATATGCTCTATAATGCTCTTGAGCAGATTATCCGGGTTCAGGGGATCGTCCGGGTCCCAGGTAACGCGGGGTCCCGGATCATTCAGTATCCGGACGATCTCCTCCAGCACCGGCACGCCGTAGATATAGCCCGTCCCCGTCTCGTGGACGACGTTCCCATCCTCGTCGTACAGCGTCATCTCCCAGCCCTCGCCATCGAAGGCGTCCTGGTGGGTCTTTGCCTGGAGAAAGTCGCCGTACAGCAGCGCCTTGAGCCGCTCAAACGCCTCCGGGGGCAGGGGGCGCTCGATCATGCCCGTTTCACAGGTGCCGTCGCCATAGACGCGATAGCTGCCCGTGCCCGAGTAATATTCATCACCTCCGCCCCAGCCGCTCCAGTCATACCAGCTGGCGGAAAACAGTGGCGTACGCATCTTTAAGCCCTCCCTCTCCCTCCAAAACGACAAGGACAGCATCGCAATACTGTGATGCTGTCCTTGCTACATTCATCAGATGAACTCGAGGATGACCATCTCGGCGGCGTCGCCGCGACGGGGACCCTTCTTGATCAGGCGGGTATAGCCGCCGCCCTGACCCTTTTCCTCGGCGCGCTTCTTGTACTTGGGCGCGATCTCGCGGAAGAGCTTCTCGACGACCTGATGCTTGACGTCCTTCTGGCGCTTCTGGAAATCAGCCTTCTCCTCATCCTTGTTCTGGATGGCGGGGATGTCATACAGATAGCGCATGACCTGACGACGGGCAGCCAGGCGGGCGGGGCTATCGTTCTGAACGGTCAGCTGCTCGACCTGCTTCTTGTCGTTCATGTGCTGCTTGGTCACTTCGATGGTATTATCACACTGACGCATTGCGATGGTCACGAGGTGCTCAGCCAGAGACTGAACCTCCTTGCCGCGCGCGAGAGTGGTTTCGATCCTGCCATACCAGATCAGGTTGGTGACCTGGTTGCGGAGCATCGCCATCCTCTGGTCGGTCGGCCGACCCAGCTTGCGATTGGCCATTTATGGTTCCTCCCTTGATGGTAATATCAGAAGAATTTACTCCTCGCTTGTCTTGAGGGAGAGGCCCAGAGCGATGAGCTTTTGCTCCACTTCTTCAAGCGACTTTTTGCCGAGGTTGCGGACCTTCATCATGTCCTCCTGGTTGCGCTGCACCAGCTCCGCGACGGTGTTGATGCCGGCACGCTTGAGGCAGTTGAAGGCGCGGACGGACAGATCCAGCTCCTCGATGGTCATCTCCAGGACCTTGGACTTGTCGTCGATCTCGGGCTCGTTGTAATCCACCCGCACCACATTCACCGTCAGGTCGATGAACAGGCGCATGTTGTTGGTGATGATCTGCGCCGCGGAGGCCAGGGCTTCCTTGGGCAGGATGGAGCCGTTGGTCCACACCTCGATGGTCAGCTTGTCATAGTCCGTCACCTGGCCCACGCGGGTGTCCTCAACGGAGTAGCTGACCTTGCGAATGGGGGTAAAGATGGAGTCCACCGGGATCACGCCGATGGGCATGCCGGCGACCTTATTGCGCTCTATGGCGAGCTGCTTGTTGCGCTCGGCGGAGACATAGCCGCGTCCCTTTTCCAGGGTGATCTGCATCTGGAGATGTCCGCCCTCGGAGAGGGTGGCCAGGTGCAGCTCAGGATTGACGATCTCCACCTCGTCATCGGCCTTGATGTCGCCCGCAGTGACTTCGCAGGGACCGACCGCGTCGATGGTGATGATCTTGGGCTGCTCCGTGTACAGCTTCGCTGAGAGTAATTTGATGTTCAGGATCAGCTCCGCGACATCTTCCTTCATGCCGGGAACCGTTGAAAACTCATGCTGAACGCCCTCGATACGGACGCTGGTTGCCGCGACGCCGGGCAGCGAATTGAGCAAAACGCGGCGAAGCGAATTGCCCAGAGTCTGGCCAAAGCCACGCTCCAGCGGATTGACGACAAACTTTCCATACCGGCTGTTCTCGCCGATCTCCACACGTTCGATTTTGGGTTTTTCGATCTGATCGATCATTCAGCGTTTCCTCCTCTCCTATCACGACTCCGCGGGCATGCGGGCCGTGGTGCTTGCTCCGTCGGTGGGCGACGCAGTCCCCCGCCAACGAAGCATGACCTGCTTGATCAGGATATACACTCTTAGCGGGAGTAAAGCTCAACGATCAGGTTCTCGGCGACCTCGTAGTCGATGTCCTCGCGGGAGGGCATGGCCGCGATCTTGCCTTCAAAGGCTTCGGCGTTCTTCTCGATCCAGGCGGGCATGTTCTTCTTGCCGTATTCCTCGATCAGGCCCTTGAACTTCACAGACTGCTGGCTCTTCTGCGCAACGGCCACCACGTCGCCCGGCTTGACCAGGGCGGAGGGGATGTCGCAGCGCTTGCCGTTGACGGTGAAGTGGCCGTGGTTCACCAGCTGGCGCGCCTCGCGGCGGGTGGCGGCGAAGCCCATGCGGAAGACCACGTTGTCCAAGCGGCGCTCCAGATACTGGAGCAGGATCTCGCCGGTGACGCCGCGCTTGCGCTCGGCCAACTCATAATAATGATGGAACTGCTTTTCCAGAACGCCATAGATGAACTTGACCTTCTGCTTTTCCATCAGCTGCTTGCCGTATTCAGACTGCTTGCGGCGCATCTGGGGCTTGGGATTGCGGTTGGTCTCCTTGGAGTAACCAAGCACCGCAGGAGACAAGCCCAGTGCCTTGCACCTTTTCAGAACGGGCTGTGTATTCTTTGCCATGTCGGTTTCTCCTCCCTCTTACACTCTTCTGCGCTTGGGCGGGCGGCATCCGTTGTGGGGGATGGGCGTCACGTCCTTGATCATGTTCACCTCGAGGCCGGCGGCCTGCAGGGAACGGATGGCGGCTTCACGTCCGGAGCCGGGGCCCTTGACGTACACTTCGACGGTCTTCAGGCCATACTCCATGGCGGCCTTCGCGGCGGTCTCAGCGGCGGACTGGGCGGCGAAGGGCGTGGACTTCTTGGACCCGCGGAAACCAAGCCCGCCGGCGGAAGCCCAGGACAGCGCGTTGCCGTTGATGTCCGTGATCGTCACGATGGTGTTATTGAAAGAAGAGCGAATATGGGCCGCGCCGCGCTCCACGAGCTTCTTCTCGCGGCGCTTGCGGGTAACCCTTTTCAGCTTCGGCTTTGCCATAGCGATTATTCCTCCCTGAAATTATGCGATTGAAATTACTTCTTCTTCTTACCGGCAGCCTGCTTCTTCGGGCCCTTGCGGGTACGGGCATTCTGCTTGGTATTCTGGCCGCGCACGGGCAGACCGCGACGATGACGAAGGCCGCGATAGCAGCCGATCTCCATCAGCCGCTTGATGTTCATGGAAACCTCGCGGCGCAGATCGCCCTCGACCTTCAGATGATGGTCGATGTACTCACGCAGCTTACCGATATCATCCTCGGTCAGATCCTTGACGCGGGTGTCCGGGTTGACGCCGGTGGCCTCGATGATGTCGTCTGCGATGTTGCGGCCAATGCCGTAGATATACGTCAGGGCGATTTCAATGCGCTTCTCCCTGGGAAGGTCGACACCAGCAATTCGTGCCATGTGTTGTTTGCACCTCCAACATGCTTCTATGCTATGCTCTGGAAACGGCGATGTCGCCCGTACATAGTTGGAGCAACATCGATGGGATCATCCCATCGGAGACCCGCAGATCCCCGCCAGGGTCTGGCGCCTGGCGTAGCGACAGACATGGTATATGTGAAGAGACCCCGGAAAACAAACATACACCGCCCCGGCGCATCTCTCCCGCCTGGACGTGTATATCCGTCAGCCGCTCCGGCATCCCGTCATACCCATCTATTATAGCACACCGCCCCCGGCGATGCTAACATATTTTGGACTCAAAGGGTTAAATGTTTGAGATAAATCGTTAAGTTTTGGAGCTATGCAGTTTTTGACGCCTTCCCATTCAAATCTGTAGATGGTCTTGCAGGAATCGGCACATAACCGGCTTCTCCCTGGGTTGGCATACAGACGATGTGGTGGACGTGAGTAATTAGGAATTAGGAATTGGGAATTATAGCAATCGTCAAAAATAATCATTCACAAAAGCAAGATGCAAACCAGTGAAGGCAGTCAGAGATAGAAACAAGTTCAAGTGCACGGGAAACAGCATGGGGCAATAGGTCTGCCGATCTGAGTTTCCATTTTCTCAGAATTGCCTTGAGCTTGGACCACATCTTTTCGATGGGGTTCAAATCGGGACTATAGGGCGGCAAATAGAGGAAACGGATACCTGCTTCATCAAAGGCCTTTTTCACATCACTTACATGATGAGAGCGCAGATTATCCATCACAACCACATCTCCGTGTTTAAGAGCCGGAATGAGCTTTTCCTTCAAATAGGCTGCGAAACGTTCTCCGGTGGTTCCACCCTGATAGGTTTCCGTGACATGGCTGCCATCAATACGGATAGAGGACAACACAGTCGTCGTTTTCGGTGTATTCAGCGGCGCGTGATCCACGACCCGCGTCTTGCCGATGCTTCGTCCGTAAATCCGAGTCATATCCGTATTTACGCCGCATTCATCCAGGTAAACCAAATGGCTTCGGTCAATTCCCCTTAACTGTTCTTGCCACTCTGTACGTCTTGCCTGCACATCGGGCACGGTCACGCTCGCTTGCGTACAAACTCTTTTTCTTGACCCTATAGCCCATGTGGTTTATCGCTCTCTCGACCGTACTATAGCTTGCTTTCAAAGACAACGCATCACGGATTTCTTCGATGGTTATGTCGTTCTGCGATTCGATCTTTTCCTTAATATCCGATAGGTCTTTTTCGGTCAACACTTTCTTGCGGCCTCTCTGACTGGCACGCAGCGCTACTGTCCCTGTTTGGGCCTTCTGCCGTACAAGCCGGTATACCGTATCTTTGCTGACTGAAAACGCTTCCGCTATATCCTTCGCCACGGGATGCTTTTTATAGGCTTCTACCAATAACTCTCTCGATTCGTTATGCAGCATCTTCTCTCGCCCCTGTTTTGTTATACCACCGCTGTCAAGCCCATATTGCATCATTTTTGACGATTGCTATAGGAATGAAATAGTGGCTGCCGCGCGCCCAGTAGGGGCGGCGATGCGCCGCCCGCCGGGTTGTACATATCGCGTCGGTATTTGGCGGGCGACATCGACCGCCACGGGGTTTTCGGAAGTGGATGTCTCATCCCACAATCCCAAAATGGGCGAGAAGTCCCCCTGTATTACTTCTCCGCGCTGTGCGCCCTGAGCCAGCGGCGCAGCAGCCAGAGCGCGAACACCGCGCCGCAGGCCTCGCCCACGGGGAGGGCGGCGGCGAGGCCGGTCTCGCCGAAGAGGCGGTCCAGCAGGAACATCAGGGGGATGTAGAACACCAGCTCGCGCACGAAGGCGTGGAGCATGGTGCCCCGGCCGTTGCCCATGGCCTGCATGCAGTAGGAGGTGTGGTAGTTGATGAACTGCACCGGCGAGGCCACGCAGCGGATGCGCAGAAACAGCGCGGCGTAGCCCACGGTGGCGAGGGCCGCGGCGGCGTCCCCGGCGGAGGTGGACAGGAAGGCCCGGGCCAGGAGGGGCGCGGTGAGCTGGAACAGCCCGATGCAGATGAAGGCGATCGTCAGGCCGTATCGGCGGGCGGTGGCGATGGTCTCCTTCATGCGCCGGTGGTCGCCGGAGGCGAAGTTGAAGGCCACGATGGGCAGCATGCCCTGACAGATGCCGATGTTGACGGCGTTGGGCACGCGCTCCACCTTCATCACGATGCCCATGGCGGCCAGCACCAGATCGTTGTGGGCGGCGGCGAGGATGTTGACGCAGATGTTGGCCACGTCAAAAAGTCCCGTCAATATGGCCGAGGGCACGCCCACCGCCAGCAGGGCCCTGACGCTGGCACCGTCCAGCGCCCGGGCCTTCCGGGGATCGAGGCTCAGCGGGGCCTCCTTCGTCGCCCGGCGATAGGTCCACAGCAGATACAGGCACGCGACGCCGTTGGACAGCGTGGTGGCAAGCGCCGCGCCGGTAACCTCCTGCCCCTTCGGCAGCAGCACGAACATGAACAGCGGGTCCAGCGCGCAGTTGAGTATTCCGCCCATGCTCAGGCCCATGCTGGCCTGGCTGGAATAGCCCGTGTTGCGCAGCAGGTGGGCCAGCGTCAGCGACAGTATGCTGGGCAGGCCGCCGATCACGGTGACGATGACGGCGTAGCTGCGGGCATACCCCCAGGTGGCCTCCGACGCGCCCAGGAATTTCAGGATCGGGTTCAGAAACACGCCGATCAGCAGCGCATAGGTCAGGGCGACCGCGGCAGAGCCGTACAGCGCGAAGGCGCTCACCCGCCGCGCACGGTCCGGCTCCCCCGCCCCCATCAGCCGCGCCACCAGACTGCCGCCGCCGATGCCGAACAGGTTCGACAGCGCCACGTTCATCATCACCATCGTCAGCGTCAGCGACGTAGCCGCCATCATGTAGGCGTTGCCCGTCCTGCCGATGAAGAAGGCATCCACCATGTTGTAGATCAGGTTGATCATCTGGCTGATGATCGTCGGCACCGCCATCGTCCAGAGCGCCCGCGTCACCGGCACCGAGGCGAACAGCTCCTGCTTGCCGGGCTTTTGCTTGCTCATGTGCATTCTTTCTTTCCTGTCAGATACTCTCATTGTAACACCCACAGGTTAAGCGGGCATTTCCGTCCCCCATAACTTTACATTGATATGCTATACTGCCGCCATACCAAAGCAAGGAAGGCGCAACCATGAAGGGTTTGGGCACCATCGTCAACGCGCTTGCGGTCATTTTCGGCGGCATCATCGGACTGTTCGCCAAGCGGCTCATCAACGACCGCATGCAGGAGACGGTCATCAAGGCCACGGGCTTTTCCACCATCTTCTTGGGGGCGTCGGGAACCTTCGCCCGGATGCTGACCTCCGCGGACGGCGGCGCGACCCTGAATGTCGTGGGCTCCATGACCGTGATCCTGTCCCTGGTGCTGGGGGCGGTGACGGGCGAGCTTATCGACATCGACGCCCGCTTCGAGCGCTTCGGCGCGTGGCTGCGCCACAAGACCGGCAGCGACGGCGACAGTCATTTCATCAACGGCTTCGTCACCGCGTCGCTCACCGTGTGCATCGGGGCCATGGCCATCATGGGCTCCATACAGGACGGCATCTACGGCGACCACGCCACGCTGTTCGCCAAGGCCGTGCTGGACTTCGTCATCATACTCATCATGGCCTCGTCCATGGGCAAGGGCTGCATCTTCGCCTTTATCCCGGTCGCTGTGCTCCAGGGCGGGGTGACGCTGCTGGCGGCGGCGCTGTCCGGGCTGATGACCCCGTCGGTGCTGGACGGCCTGTCCATGGTGGGCAACATACTCATCTGCTGCGTGGGCGTGAACCTGGTCTGGCCCGGGACCGTCCGTGTGGCCAACCTGCTTCCCTCCATCGTATTCGCCTGCGCGCTCAACGGCCTTTCCATAGGAGGTTAGACCATGCAGCCCTTCTCCATACTGATGTTCTGCTTTTCCGGAGCTCTACTGCTGTACGCCGGACTCCTGGCGCTGACGAAGGACTACCAGCTCATCCCCCGCGGCCACGCGACAGACCCCAAGGACAAGCGCGCCTACGCCGCCGCCTTCGCCAGGGTGATGGCCGTGGTCGCCCTCGCCCCGCTGAGCGGCGGGATCTACGGCCTGTTCAACGTGACGCTGGGGTTCGTGGCGCTGTTGATCAGCTTCCCCGTCTGCATCTGGATCGGCGTTCGACTCTTCCACCGGTCATAAAGACCGCTTCGCCGAGGGAGGTCGCCCATGAGGATCACCTATTTCGGAACCACCATGCTGCTGTTTGACGACGGGCAGGACCAGCTGCTGTTCGACTGCCACATCACCCGCCCCTCCATGCTCCGCTGCCTGCTGGGCAAGCTGCAGACCGATGCTGCGCTGGCGGACGAACTGATCGAGCGCTTCCGCCTCAACCGCCTGCGGGCCATATTCATCTCCCACACCCATTACGACCACGTGATGGACGCACCCTACTTCGCCCGACGGACCGGGGCGGCCATCGTCGGCTCGGTGTCCGCGCTGAACGTGGGTCGGGGCGGCATGCTGCCCGAGGACCAGCTTCGCCTGTTCGGCCAGCCCGACCGCATCGGCGGCTTCGAGGTCGTCGCCCTCCCCTCCCTCCACTCCAAGGCCACCCCCTTCAACAACGACCTGGGCCAGACCATCGACGCGCCGCTGATTCAGCCCGCCCGAAAGCGTGACTACAGGGAGGGCGGCTCCTACGATTTCCTGGTACGCCACGGCAACCGCAGCTACCTGATCCGCCCCAGCTTCAACTTCATCCAGGGCCAGCTGGACGGCATCCGCGCCGACGTGCTGTTCCTGGGCGTCTCCGGCCTGTCCAAGGCCCCCGCCGACGTGCGCAGCCGCTTCTGGGAGGAGACCGTGGACAAGGTCGGCCCGCGCCTGGTCATCCCCATCCACTGGGACAACTTCTTCTCCCCGCTGACCCGTCCCGTCCGCGGCATGCCCCGCTTCATCGAGGACAGCGGCGAATCCTTCCGCCTGCTGGCCGAGCACTGCCACCGCCGCGGCGCGGACTGCCTGATCCAGCCGCCGCTGACTTCCATAGACATATGATGAGGAATGGCCACAGCGCCATTCCTCTTCATATGTCTGTATTTTGGAGGAGCATCATATCATATCCGCGATCAGCTGCCAGTCGTCGCTGGAAATGCTCAACGCATCCTTCACCTGCTGGTCGCTCAACCCCAGCTTTGCCTTCAGCTGCCGCACATTCTCAAGCAGCATGTTCCTGCGGCCTTCGGCGCGGCCCTCCGCACGGCCCTCCGCGCGGCCCTCGATTCTGCCGAGCTCCAGCGCCTCGTTCCGCATATCCTCCATGGCCTTGCACATTTCAAAGACCCCCTGTCTGTATTGTACCATTTGCACGGCACATCCGCAAGCCCCCAAAACAGCGTTCGCCCGCCGCTAATCGCGGCGGGCGGGTGAATGGGCATCAGCCCTGCTTCTGCTTATGCTTGGGGTTCTCGCAAATGACCATGACGCGGCCCTTGCGCTTGATGATCTTGCACTTTTCGCAGATAGGCTTCACGGAAGGTCTCACTTTCATGATACCGCCTCCTCTAAATATCTGTTTTTAGCTCTTGGAGCGCCAGGTGATGCGACCGCGGGTCAGATCATAGGGCGAGAGCTCAATGGTAACCTTGTCGCCGGGATAAATGCGGATGTAGTTCATGCGCATCTTTCCGGAGACGTGCGCGAGTATCTTGTGCCCGTTGGGCAGCTGTACTTCAAACATGGCGTTGGGAAAGGATTCAGTGACAACGCCTTCCACTTCGATAACATCAGACTTGGACAAACTTTTCCTCCTCCTCACGCAACCATGCGCGCAGCTCATGATCCTCCACGGACTCCCCACGGGAGAGCCGTTCTTGAAGCGCCCGCACCGTGGCCCCGGTGGGCTTTAAGTGCTTGCGGCGCTTTTTCTTTTGACGATCGATCCCCCGCAGGGCGCCATTGGCGACCATGACGAAGTCATCGTCCAGCTCCTGGACCACCAGGAACAGCCGTCCCTGGTCGCGTCCGGCCAGTGACCTGACCACGCTCCCGACCTCAATGGGCAGACGGTTCATCGCAGTACCTCCGACACCTTCATACCAGGATACGAAAGTATCTCGGGCTCCCCGTCTGTGATCAGCAGGGTGTGCTCGTAGTGGGAGCACAGGCTGCCGTCCCGGGTGACCACCGTCCAGCCGTCGTCCTCCTGGTACACCTTCCAGGTGCCCGCGGAGATCATGGGCTCGATGGCGATGGTCATGCCCGCCTCCAGCTTGACGCCGCGTCCGGCGCGGCCGTAGTTGGGCACGTTGGGGTCCTCGTGCATCTCGGTGCCAATGCCATGTCCGCACAGGTCCCGGATGACGCCGTAGCCGAAGGATTCGGCGTAGGTTTGGATCG
>Ga0256405_10012935_pt1 | contig 10167 bp, 12 predicted proteins | sample RumenRJG_02DNA_FD_189096 | JGI IMG/M metagenome (GOLD analysis project Ga0256405, IMG submission 189096) | Bovine rumen microbial communities from Lethbridge, Alberta, Canada - RJG_02 | ecosystem: Host-associated > Mammals > Digestive system > Stomach > Rumen | place: Canada: Alberta... | reverse complement strand
AAATAAGTTCGCCATCGTGGTTAGTAGACAAAATGCCAAGATAACCATTCTCTTTGACGTAAACTGATACAGGGAACTTTAGTTTTGTCGCCAGCACTTCTGGCATTGTTTCTTCGCGCTCTTTATAATTGAAGAACTTTTCATAGCCCCTTGCGACAATCTCATTGTTCTTTGTATCAATATATAGCCCACGCGCCTTTGTGGTCATGCCATCCCATTCTCTTTTACGAAAGGCGCTTCGTGTAAAATTAAAAGACGAAATATCGCCAAAGGATTTTTCTTCGATGTTTTTAGACGCTCTCATATATGCAATAATATCAGCAATATCTTTGTTAATAATTTGTTCGTCTGTCTGCGTCACATCTTCTGGGATATAATATATATCGTTTTTAATCTCATGTGTTTCTGTTACACCACCATGTGTAAATGTCACGGCTCTCAGACAACCGCCACGTTCTACATTACCGTTCAAATTAAACGCCGCTTCATTAACTCTGACTGGTGTATTAGTTTCATTTCTGTGACCATGCACCTGAATATAATTGTATGGCGTTTCATCTCTAAAAGCATCATCTACATAATCTGAATCTCCATAATTGCCAACGCCCTTAATCATCTGCTCTGTAGCAACATAAACCAAGTTGCTCTTTGGAATGGTGCTAATGCCACCATGAGTTACAAGGATAATCGAGTCATCGTATTTAAAGAACATACACTGTGCAAGTTTTCTGCAAAAGATACGCGCCCTCTTTTTATCAACACTGAACCCCTCAAGGGCTGGTGCGGTGTTCTGTCTAAACTCTTTTGTATTGACAGGTTCATCATTTGCCCAATGACGTAATACTCCTTCGTGGTTACCTTCCAGAAACGTCACATTTCTATATTTCTCACTAATATCCATAAGATAGTTCAGCGTTTTGCCCAATTCAATGCCACGGTCAAGATAATCACCAAGGAAGATAAAATATTCATTGCCGTCAATATTCTGTGAATCCATAAACTGCTTAAGCGCTGTATAGCATCCATGAATATCACCAATCACATGAACTTTATCATAACTTGACAAATCAATAGGCTGGTACAGAATCTTATCAGTTTCATCAGGTTTAAGAACAGTAATACCAGACGGAATTTTCTGATTGGCAAACCGTGCGTATGCTCTATCAATTGCCGCTTCGGGTACGAATTTCAACGGGTCGCGCTGTCTATTGCGTTCTTTTGCGACTTCAATAGGCACATCAGTCATGTCAATACAATAAATACGATAACGATATTTATCAGCCAACTTCTTATATCTATTCATCTCTACGGTTTTGGTGTTGGTCGCATCAATAACCGTAAAGTCGCCACGCTTCATTCTGTTTTCAAGCAGTTCAAACAAAATTCTCCATGTAACCTTATCGTTCTGCTGTGAAATTGTAGGGTTCCCGTCAACATCCAGAACAGGCGACTGTGCCAACATCCTGATATTATCAGCGCACAACGTATACGGTTCCCACCCATGCTCTTTAATGAATGTGGATTTGCCGCACCCCATTGCGCCTCTCATCAAAACTAATACTCTCATTTAATCCTCCTTTGATTGGCATTTTACCCACTTGATATTGCGCATATCAGTGTTGATATTACAACAATATATGGGTACATTCATTTGTTTATTGGTCACTCTTATTATACCACTAAAAAGAAAAAGTGTCAATAACTAATTGACACTTTTTATGATTTCATAGCAACTTATTATGTTTTCATATTCGCCAGTTTTTAGCCATTGTTTGCGTCCATACTCATCCTCACCAGCAAGTTTAAGTTTCTCTTTTGCTCTAAACACCACTTTAAGCAAATCATTTTTCGAACACTCATGTTTATCAAACCATTTTTTATCACACTTATATTCAATGGATTGATTGGAGGCTAAGTGATACAAACGCATCCATACACGCTTCCACTTATCGGTATGAGCATCTTGCACAAGATACATATCAATAGGCATATTATAATCTTCGACATCAACATAGCCCAAATGTTCGATTTGATTAGCAACAAGTTCTTGAATGTTATCTTCCATACTTGGTGTTGCATTCAACCATGCGCGTACTATCGCCTCATTGTCAACCTTGCTAAATTGCTTCTCAGTTTCTTTTTCTGCATGGGCGCGTATGATTTCTATTTCAAAATCACGCAACGCTTCTTTTTTGAACGTCTTGCGCTTACCAAATTTATCATAAGCAAATCTGACTTGTCTAAGTGTAGATGGGTGTCCAAACTCGGAAAAGAATCCAATGTCAACCAAAATGTCTAAAGACTTTGAGTTAATACGCTTTCCGTCTATCTTAACCTCGTTGCATAATGTCAAAACATCTAAGAAGTCTTTTGGCTTACGCTCATATATCTGTTGCATAATATCAGCGGCGATGGACTGCATGGATTTGATTGACCCCAACCCCTTGTAGATTGTTTGGGTTTCTTTGTCGCAAACATAATCATTCTGGGCATAGCCAAATTTTGGGGCTTTGATTTTAATGTTAATGCGCTTAGCATAAGCGGTAATGGCTTCTGTCTTTGTTGCATTATCGCTAAATACATTAAAAGCCGCGGTTAGAAATTCCAACGGATAATAGTAGCGCAAGTACCCATTGATATATCCAATACAACTATATGCATCAGAATGGTTCCATGAAAATGCGTAGGCGCTTGCATCCAAAATAGTCTGCAAAAATGGCTTAATTACTTCTCTACTCTTTTCCTCTGGAACATTGTAATGCTCTTTTGTATACGCAATAAACCTACTTTCAATTTCTGGCAACAACTGTTCTGTGCCTTTTTTCTTCGCAATGCCACGCCTGACAGTATCACTTTCGGCTTGCGTGTAACCACAGAAGTTTACCAAAAACTGCATTATGTCCTCCTGCATAGTCACGAATCCTAATGTTGGTGCAAGAAAATCATCAAGTTCTTTTAAACCATTCGTAGCCACGCGCCCTTCTGCAACATCATCTCGATAACTAGCACATGCTGGTCTAATCAATCCGTTTCCAAACGAAAACCATTTAATATACGAAAAGTTTGGGATAATACGTTTGGCTACTTTGATTGTTTCATCCGACATAAACTTGCGCAAATATGCTTGTGCGCTATCAGATTCCCATTGGAAAATTAATGTTGTATCATCTCTGATTGATTTCCACACATTTTCATCTTCAAGATTAACATTGTCTGGATTTAATCTTTCAATACCAATAAGTTTACAAGCGTCATTGATAACACCGCAAGCATCAAGCCCAAGTATATCCAATTTGACATACATTAAATCGTCAAGTTCTTTCATATTGAGCATCGAAACTGGATAGTCTGATGTAGCCAAACTGCACGTTCCAATTTCTGTCGCAATATCTCTGTCTGTTACAAGAACGCCACTGGGATGTGAGCCAATCGACATAACAGTGCCATTAACAATATCAACATATTCAAATAGTTCTGGATACTGTTGGCGCAATTCATCTGGGATTACATCATCAATAATCTGATTGCTGATTTGTTGCGCTTCACTTACAGACATATTCATTGCGCGGGCTACGTCTTTGACTGCACCTTTTGTAGCAATGGTGTTGAATGTAATAATTTCAGCACATTGGATATTATCAAGATTCAGATGGTCACGCAATAAGAATTGTTTAACTAACGCTCTATCTTTTTCACCATAGTCTGTGTCAATATCTGCGTTGGTTACACGATTTGGGTTCATGAAACGGAAGAAGTTTAGGTTAAATTTTAGGCTGTCCATTTGGGTAATACCAAGGAGATATGCAATAATACTTCCCGAACAGCTCCCCCTCGAATACCCACATTGCACACCATTCTTTTTCTCCCACTCACGTAAATATGTTTGCAGTAACATAAAGTCAATAGAGCCAGTTTTCTTATAGGTATCAAACTCACTATGAATGGTATCTATAACCTTTTGTTTGGGGTGTCGTTTAATATATTTATTATGCTTATACCCCTCATTTATCTTCTGCTTAAATACCTCTTCGCTATTTTCATAAATTTTAGGATACTTAGTATTCTTGTCTAATGTAAATTCTTCGACACTATCGGCAATCCTATTAGTGTTCTCAATGGCTTCAAGATAAATTGCCCTTGGTATATTTTGTTTTTCAAATGCCCCACACAGTTGGTCATATGTCTTGAACTCCAAATCCCATCCATCTTCATTATCAAAGTGGATGTCTTTTGCTAACTGCAAAATCTGTCTGCCTTTAGCGTGGTCGGCGTTCAAAGAGTGTGTGTCAGTAGTAGCCAACAATGGAATGTTATATCGCTGGCTTAATTTAATGAGTTTGTGATTATACTCAATCTGTTCATTGACCAAATGATGTTGAATTTCAAGATAACAACGATGTTTGTTTTTGCGCAACCACCCACCAAAGTCTTGGCGTAATTCAAAATCATCACTATTTAAAATTCCACCAAGACAGGCAGTAGACATAATAATGTTATCCGATGTTTGTTTCAATTCATCGTATGTTAATCGCGGGGAATAGTAGTAATGACCATCTTCGCGATTAAACGACTTAGAGACAAGTTGATTTAGTTCTTTAACGCCATCGTAGTTCTTTGCAATCAATAAACAGTGATAGTTGTCACGAATTTTTTCTTCAAGTGTTTTCGTAATGTATACTTCGCAAGCATGAATATATTTCATTCCTGCGGCTTCAATAGCACATTTCTTGTGCCACCACTCCATAACAGAACCATGTTCGCTTATAGCAAGGGCTTTCATACCACATTCTTTGGCTTTGTCAACATAGTCTTGAAATGTAGTAACACTATCAATGGTTGTTGTTGCATTACTAAGCATTGTATGACAATGAAGAATTGTATAATTATCCATCATTTTACCAAATCCCAATCAAGCACATATTTATTATCAATCTTCTTACACAAATAACGAATATCATCCGTACTCCAAACAATCACATTTTTCTTGTCGCAATCAACAGTAATAGGTGCATAATTCATCCAATCAAATCTGATTGCAAATCCATCATCATTACGATATCGTGTTTGTCTGTTCCACTTATAATGTTTTTCTAAAATATCACCAATATCTTCGTACAAATTCTCGCTCATACCAAAATACGGATAGCCATAAGCAATCTTGGGGCATATAAGTTTATCCCACATTCCTGTCAGAATATATACATCACTTGCGGTCACACATTTGAATAACCTAAGTTGCCATTTGTGTACCTTGACAACACCATGCGATTTGTTGTTGTCAATCCTTAAGCCGTTGATATGCCCCATCGCCGTTCTCAGTTTGCTCATCAAACTAATACAAAAGTTCTGGTAATAATACTGGCAATCAAGAAAGAACATATTGATTCGTTTTAACATGGTTTAATCACCTTATTCTCCCATTTCTTATAAGCATCAAGATACGCTTCGTCCTTGTCGCCATTGTATGTAAACTCATAATACATACCATCCACCACCTTGGTAGACAACAACGCTTTGTGATTCTGTAACGTCTTACACAGCCATACAATATAAACATCGTCTGGTGTCATAACAAACTGGTCTGTCTTTTCTTTGTGACTGTTAAAATAATCAACAACGCTATTAATAGCCAACTCAATAAACTGTTTATTCGTCATCGTTATCCCCCTTAAATGTTTCATCAATATCTTTGATTTCGACCATAATCGTATAACGATAGCGTTTGTCGTATGGATACCCATTCTTATACTTTATTGGTGTCAGCACCAGTTCATAGCCGTTACTAAGCAACGCCGAGATTGCATCAGTAATCTGCATATCGTTAAAACACTCATCACATTTCAGTTCAAAATACATATTATACTCCTTTTCTTATCTGTGGTTCCATTCATCGTTCGTATCCAGCGAATGCCAAATCATTCCACCTACAATTGCTACTATAATAAACAGTGTCATTTTATTTACCTCCTTATGTTCCCTTTTGTTGATACAATTATAACACAAGTCGGCGGCTTTGTCAACACTATTTAAAAAATAAATTGTGACTAATTAGTGCTATCAAGCACATTGTCTGAAATAAGGTCTGGCGCACCATAAGAATATCATCGGTATCTTCGTCATCGCATTTCGCCAAGAAATAACTTGTACCAACCCAACAACTTAGTAGTGCTATCATCATAATATTGTACGCAATCTGTTCTACCATCAACTTGTCTCCTTATAATAAACATTCATTTATTCTTCTTTGTGCTATTTCAAAATATTTTTCATCAAGTTCATATCCAATAAAGTTTCTATTGGTATTAATACACGCTACTCCTGTGCTACCACTACCCATACAATTATCTAATACAATTTCACCTTCATTGGTATAAGACTTAATCAACCATTCAAGTAACGCAATTGGCTTCTGTGTTGGATGTAAGTTAGTCCCTTTGTGTATATTGTCTCTTGCGATTTTAATAACACTTGTTGGTGTACGCTCACCGTTATTTACCCATATGCCGCTATTATCTGACTTGAAGTTTAAATCATCTTCATCGTTGTTACGATAATTCTTTTTCACATATGGTTTACCTTTAAGCATTTGTTTATTATACGTTGGCTGAGCATTATAGAATACCTCTATGTTCTCATGTGCATTTAGCGGCTTGCGATTGGCGTTACCAAAATCTGTACCTTTGTCTTTTTCCCATATGAGTTCATATCTCCACCACGGCAGATTGGATTGCACCACTACACTTGTAAATGGTTGCTTACAAAATAGGGCAATTGCCCCCCCCATTTTAATAATTCTTTTATAATGCTTCCACAATTCATCAAACGGGATTAATACGTCCCAATGCTTACCTGTAATCGCATACGGTAAATCACAACATATCATATCAATGCTATGGTCTGGAATCTCTTTCATCAACTCCAAACAATCACCCTGTTTAATATTAATGTCCATATTCGCTCCTAAGTCTTTTTATTCCTCCTCATCCAAAACATCCCATTGCCAATCTCCACCACTCATAGCATCGTTTGACAATATCTCAAATGCTTCTTCTGGCGAATCGGCTTCGACCCAATCTTCCATTTCTAACATTACATTGATTAAATACTTCATTTACTTAACCTTTCTAAAACTCATAATAGGCTCTTTAAAGCCCCTATAAGTTTCTTTGTCATAATTAGTGTTCATCCAATAATTCTTAGCACTCTGATGTTTCATTTCGAAAATTTCTACAAGTTCAAATCCACCATGCTCGTTGAACAGTCTAAACCAATCATCAAACAATGGTTCTTTCCCGCTCCTTGTAAGATTCTTAATATTTATCATTGCGTAGCCACCGACCTTAAGATATTTGTATGTATTGTCTATGGTTGGCTTTACGAATTTTTCAAGCCATAACTCATAATTGTTATAATTTTTGGTCGATTCTGAATTATCGTTTGCATAAACTTCAAGATTGAAATATGGTGGGCTTGTAAAAGAAACATCAAAAATATTGTCGAGTTCTGATTTGTGAATCTCGCTACCGCATTTATATAATCCGCATCGTTGTGTGGTATCAATTATGTTGTATGTTGAAAGCCAATTTTTATAACTGACTAACTGTTTAAATAATTTTGGGTTAGGGTCAAAGCCACAATAATTATGACCACTAAGTAATACTGCGCTCATTCTACTACCAAACCCAGCGCTGGTGTCTAAACAATTAATACGCTCACCATTTATGTCATGGTATCTAAAATATATTTCTCTTGCGTTCTTAGGGTCAAAGTTTGCAACCTTTCGTGCTATTCGTGTGCCATTTCTGAAGTATGATTTAACATTTGTAATTTCGCTATCACTGTTATAAAACTTTGGTTTTGATTTTATATAATTTAAAATCCACTTCATGTCATTGTTATTTGATAATGCACTCATAGGGGATTTGTCGTATTTTGTTATACAATCGTAAATACATTCCTCAAACCATTGATTAAGAACTTTTGTTAAACGCCCCCCCCCTATTGCGATACGAGTCTACATCTTTAAACAATGATTCATTGTTGTATTTTTTAAAGATTTCGTCTCTGTGCTGTTCTAAATACGACATTTTTTCTCCTTGTTATTTATCTCCGTTTATATATTTAAACATATCATCCACATTATCCATCAAATCATACTGCTCCTCTGACAAGGATGATACAGCAAATTTCTTGTTTACAGCATCAATAAAGAATGTATATTGCCCCTCATCGCCCATATATAACTCATCCCACCTGTCTTTTTTAACAAGAGACTCTACGTTCAAATGTTCAATAGCCAAATTATCAAAACTAAAAACATCAAAATGCTTACTAATTTCTTTAAGATTATCGCGCAGATATTTGATATTATTATTAATCTCAGTTTTGTGCTTATTGAAATATTCTTTGCCACGCCCGATGGGTTTATAGCCAAGAATAAGCATCTTAATGCCCTTGTCGCTCATATTGTCAATATCTTCTTTTGTGGTCAGACCATCAATCACATGAACCACGGTGTTGGAAATAGACGATAACATTTCATATAATTTTTCATCACTTGAATCTGTAAGTGATACACCTATACCATGAACTAATCCAATGGTCGCAAGATTTTTAAGGGACATAGCATACTTCATAAAATGCTTCTGATTGAGTGTAATGTTACATATAACCCCATTGCGCCTCATACGCACAAGAAATTTTAATAAATCTGGATGGCTTAAATCATTTCCATTTAATGCCAATTCTTGCCCTTTGTGCAACGTATCAAAGAATGGCTGGTCAAGGTCTGCATGTTTACCGCTTTCATTGCACCCAAGATAACAATATGGACAACCACCATCGCATTTGGTTGTAATTGTACAATCAATACTTTCTGCAAACGATGGTGTTAGATTATCCAAATCATTAACTCTAATCTTTGTACCATCGTCCGCAAGAATGACCGTATAGTTACCATTCTTATATTTTGCTAAAATACTTGCCATTTTGTACCTCCCAGTATCGCTGTTCTAATTGCCCTTAACAAACATTTCGACCTTTTTCTTATCTTCGGACTTTTCAAAATAATCCAACCAATCGTAAAACCCATCTGAATTGTCATTGCCAGTCACAATAAACGACTCTGGTGAAAATAGAAATTTAAGCAACTTCTTTTCCGATGTCCTCAAAGACTCAATAAACGGAAGCAGTTCATATGAGTGGTCAACATAACCAGAGTCAAAATATCCCCACTCCGCTGTTGATGGTTCAGCGAATGTACATTCGCACCCATGTCTGCCAAGTGTATCATAAATATAATTCTTATAATCTGACAGTTCTTTGCCTTCATAGAGTGAACACAATGCAGTATATAAATAATTCGCTAATTCATATGTGCTTTTGAGTACCCTATTATCCCAACCATACTCTCCAAATCCAAAATGCAATGTACTTGGAATTTCCCAATCATTATTTTTTGACCAACAAATAGCGTGAACAGATGAACTATTTGTTTCAAACAGATTGTTTCTAATGTTAATCAATTTCTCTCTCCTTTTGTTTTGAGATATAGCAAACCAACGATACGCGCCAAATCATAATTTGTTGTTGTGATTTCCTTGGTGATTTGAATATCGTTTTTAATTGTTGTAACATCTCGCTCAAACCAATGTATCGCCCTATAATAAGCCAGCGCATCTTTCATGTCTTTAGTATCATTATAGCGATTGTGTAATTTTTTAAGCCACCAATCTTTTAAAGACAGACTTGGCACAATAGCACAAAATGGTTCTTTGCAATGCTCATTAAGATAATCGCGAACCTCTTTGTGGTTCGATACGAACACAATATATCCTTGTTTAGACAGCCATTCTGCCATCATACAATACGATTCATACCAATTATATGCCCTGCTTCCATCTTCGTGTTTAAGCGCACTACTTTCAAAGTCGATATATCTATGACTTTTCTTTGCTAACGTACTCTTACCAATGCCCTGATAACCGATAACAATCAATTTAGGTTCCCCCTTTAGTATCATAATTTGTTTTGATATGTGTATTATAACATATTAGCCTTGTCGTGTCAACACCCCTTTTGAAGTTTACTCTATCTCCCACTCTTTAATAATAATCTGCTTAGTATCCTTACCCTTAAATGTGTTGATACTCGGCGTACCTAAAATTT
>Ga0256405_10012932_pt1 | contig 10168 bp, 13 predicted proteins | sample RumenRJG_02DNA_FD_189096 | JGI IMG/M metagenome (GOLD analysis project Ga0256405, IMG submission 189096) | Bovine rumen microbial communities from Lethbridge, Alberta, Canada - RJG_02 | ecosystem: Host-associated > Mammals > Digestive system > Stomach > Rumen | place: Canada: Alberta... | reverse complement strand
GGGCTTTCAGAAAGTCGTCTTTTTTGCAGAGCACCTGATTGATAGCCTGAACGACTACCTCCTGCAGGTATTCCTCATTGACCGTCCGCGCTCGGCAAACATGGCCGGTATTCTCTAAGCGGCTGACACACCGCCAGACGACCGACTTGCAGCCTCGGTTGTTCCAGTGGACGCGCCGGAAGAATTCTCCGCAGTCGCCGCAGAAAACCATCTGGGCAAAACAGTGCTTGCAGGAGTAAGCTCGGCGCAGGTGACTGGCGTCACCGCTGATGTTCTTGTTCAGCATTTCGATCTCAGCGCGATAATCGTCAGCCTGTCGGAGCAGGGCATTATTCTCTTCGTCATAGATGATCGGGTCAATGTAGCCCTGTCCCATGAGCTTCGTCAGTGTTTCGCGCTGGTCAGAATTCTGAAGAAGCAGCGTTTGGATCTGCTGAATCCTTCTTAAGGAGCCGTCCTTGTTCTCCGAGCGGAGGGCTTCAACATAAGGCTTCAGGATCATGCGGTGAGCGTAGATCAGCTTGTTCATCATTGTGATGAAGGCGGCCTTCAGAACATCGTCCTCCACATATTTCATGGAGCATTGGCTTTTGTCGTTGATATGCGTATTGCAGCACCATGCGGCATACTTGTTTCCGGCGCAGGAGTGTGTTCGGCGCTTCAAGGTATCACCGCACTCTCCGCAGATGATCCTGCCGGAGAAGCAGTAGCGATTCTTAGGCTGATTTTTTTAGGTCTAAGAGAACTTTTGTATATGACCTTGATACACCTTGTCACATACCGGGATCAGGTCAGAAAATCATCAAAATCCCCGTCGTCGGTTTTCAGGCGCAGGCCTGTAAAGAAGCGCTTCCTCTTAAGCACCACGCGCTCATATCCGGCATTCTCCAGAGCAAAGTAGAAATCTGCCGTGCTGCGGACATACTCGTTCGTGTCCACGCAGTAGTTCCGGTAGGCCTGATAAAGCGCCGAGGAGCTTTCCCGGTAGCCGTCCCCGACATCGCATTTGTTTTCAATGAAATGCCCGAACCAGTCATTCTGGGCGCGGTACTCATCGATAGCCTTCTGTACGCACTCCGGGACAGGAATCCGGTAGTCCAGCTCGATCACCTTTTTGGCACCCTCGATCACCCACGCCAGAATGCTTTCACCGGCGTTGGCATAGAGGTACTCCGCGTAGTTCTTCTTGTCGCCGGAGCCTTCGATCTTGGCGTCAAAGGGGATCACAATCAGCCTTCTCCAGATGCCGTCATCGGACGCACTGACGCGAGGCAGGTGGTTGGTATAGAGCACCAGCGTGTGGCAGGGCGTAAAGGAAAACGGATCTTTGTACTTTTTCTCTGCGAACATGTCGTCCGTGGAGCAGAGCTGCTTGACGGTGGAGTCGTTGAGCCTTGCGCCTTCCTGCATCTCCGCAGCGATGAGCAGGCGCTTGCCCTTGGCCTCGGCCAGCTCCGGCTTGATGTTCCGTCTGCAGCCGACCGTCAGGGTATCCGCAGAGATGTTGCCGCTGTAAAGGCCGAGCACACGGGAGACGGCATTCCAGAAGGTAGATTTACCGTTCCGGCCACAGCCGTAGGCGATGATCAGGGCTTCCACGTAGACCTTGCCAATGACGGCCAGTCCGCAGATCATCTGGACGTAATCGATCAGCTGCTGGTTATGGCAAAAGATCAGATCGAGGCAGTCCAGCCAGATTTGTTCTCCCTTGTGGCTGGGTGAGACCGAGGTGATCTTCGTAATGAAGTCCTCCGGCGAATGTTCACGGGCACCGGCAAGGCCGCGCCGCAGGTCATAGGTAGCAGCCGGGGTGCAGAGCGCAAAGGGATCTGCGTCCAAGTCCCTCGGCGAGATTTCCAGCATCGGGTGCGATTCTTTTAAGGTCGCGGTGATGTAGTTGGAGTCCCGGCGACGGAGGGCAAAGGGCTGGTAGGCCTTGGCAGACAGGAATTCCTTATATGCCTCCAGCTGCTCGTCGCTCATCAGCTGTTCGGCCTTTGCCTTGCTGGTGCCGTCGAGGATGGTCTGGGCACCGCAGTCCTCCATTTTCTTCAGAGCCTCCTAATCTCCGATCAGGAGTACAACAAGATCACCCGGAAACTAAAAGATGCCTATATGATCATCGGCGACAGCTCATTCTTCGGAAAAACAGGAGATTCCGAAAAAACGATGGCGACGGTGTAAAGAAAACAAAAAAAGTGTTCAGTAATAGTAACAAAAAGAAAATGGTTTTAAGGAGAAGAAGGAGGCAGTCGTGAATGAAAAAGCAGAGGACCGACAGTCGTTCATATTTAGATTCTGTACTACGATGACTGCATATAGTGCATTTAGGGCAGAAGAAGAGGCAGATACCATCGTAAAAACAGGGTCAAAGGTCGGTGCGGTAGCTGGATACGTAAATATCGTGAATACGGCATGGCAGTCGGCAATATTACAGAAGGAGGAATTATATGAGTAACGTAGAGGTGTTTGAGGCAACACGGACTGGACCAAACAGCAGGAAGCGAAAACAGATGACAGGATATCGGGCTCCGGACCGGATCCGTGTTGCGGCATATGTTCGTGTATCGACAGATGACGATGAGCAGTTAGGCAGCTTTGAGTCACAGAAAAAATATTATGAAGAGAAGATCAACTCCAAAAAAGAATGGGTCATGGCAGGAATCTTTGCGGATGAGGCGATCACCGGTACAAAAGTAGACAAGCGCATACAGTTTCAGGAGATGATCGCACGGTGCATGGATGGGGAGATAGATATGATCATAACAAAATCTATTTCCCGCTTCGCGAGAAACACCTTGGACACATTGAAATATGTCAGGCTTTTGAAAGACCGGAACATCGGTGTGGTATTTGAAAAAGAGAATATTGATACCCTGACTATGAAGGGCGAAGTGGCCCTGACAATCCTCAGCTCCCTTTCACAGCAGGAGATTGAATCTCTTTCCTCGAATGTGAAGATGGGACTCAAGATGAAGATGAAGCGTGGAGAGATCCTCGGCTTCAACGGGTGTCTGGGTTATGACTATCATCCGGAGGATAAGAGTATTACCGTGAACCCGGACGAAGCGGAAACGGTTCGGACAATTTATGATCTGTATCTGCAGGGATATGGTTCTACCACGATTGCAAGAATGCTGACAGAGATGGGACGGAAAAATAAGAAGGGGGTTGTATCATGGGGCGCCAGTGGGATCAGGGGTGTATTGAAAAACGAGAAATACAAGGGAGACCTTCTCATGGGAAAGTCATTCACAGTGGATCCGATCGGGAAGCGCAGGATTGCCAACATGGGGAAAGAAGAAAAGTATTATACAAAGGATCACCATGAGCCGATTGTTTCCCGGGAAGTGTGGGACAAAGTCCAGCAAATCCGTCATGAGCGAAACAAGGGAAGAGTCATGAAAGACAATGGAATGCGGGAACGAAGCACCAGACAGTATACCTTCAGCAGTAAATGCGAGTGCGGGTTCTGCGGCCATAAGCTCTCCCGACGGAGCCGGCATCAGTCCACAACCGTTACGAAACCGGTCTGGCAGTGTATGAATGCCACAAAGAACGGAATCGCAAGCTGTCCGAACTGCAAATCTATTGACGAAAGAGTTCTGGAAGGTGCTTTTCTGGATGTTTTCCACCAGCTGGCTGAGAATTTTGATGATGTGCTGGAATCGGTTCTTGCAACCGTTGAGACTGTCATCAGAGATGACGCAGACCTGAAGAGGGTGAAGCAGATCGACAGAATACGATCGGGAAAGATACAAGGCAAAACAGAAGGAAACCAGGGAGGGAAGAGTGTCATGAAGAAGCCCCAAAACAGATTCATTGAGGAAATAGAAAAGGATTCCGCAGGCAGTTTTGCAGGCTCATCCGAAAACCGTTCATCAGGCGCAGGCGTGGCCGGAAAAAATGACTCATCAAGGAAGTGCGGTGCATGTTGAGACGGTAGTATTGATGTCACGGAAAGATACATAAGGCCGTCAAAAGTGCCGTATTTCCGGGCTTTTCGGGCATTTTGCCGTCAGCGGAAGACGCTGGATCAGACCTTGAAAATCGCTCTGTCAGAACATATCAATCGCTCCGGTCGGAGGGTTGAGTAGGCGGTTTAGATGTCATAGGGTTGAGTGGCCGCTTTGGATGTTTTTGCGATAGGGTTGAGTTAGTGGTTTGGATAACGGCAGGTTGTGGCTGTGATTTAGATGTCAGCGCGACAACTCGGGAGTTGTCGAGCTGATTTCTGCAGAAAAGAGATCGACAACTTCCAGTTTCATAGACAGACCAAGGCTCCTCACTTCCGGCAATGCGTCGGCGGCGAGGAGCCTTTCTTATGCTTTGATTTCGATTGTGACTCCGGATTTGAAGTCGATGGTGAAGCGATCCTCGAATACTGTGATCTTGGCAATAAGCCGTTTGACCAGCGTTTCGTCAAACTCCGTGATCGTGGTGGGCTGGCTCTTAATGAAATCCTGAAGGTCTCTGATCAGCCGCATCTGCTCGTCCCGGACAACGCTGTCAACCTCGGCCTGCTTTCGCATGTCCCGGAGCCGGAGGATCTCGTCCGCGATGGCATCGTAGTCGTCTTTCTGGTTGGCCTTCGCAGGAGGTCCGCACCCACATCGATAAGAACTATGCCCAGGATATCTCTCTTGAGTACATTGCGGACCACTTCCACCTCAGTGTCTACTACCTGGCACGCCAGTTCCGCAAATACACGGCTTATACCGTCAACAAGTACATTGTCAGCTGTCGGATCGGCGAGGCCCAGAGGCGCCTGATCCACACCGATGACCGGATCGATGACATCGCCGTAATCTGCGGATATACGAACCTGTCCTATTTTTATGCCTCCTTTAAGAAAAATGTCGGCTGCACACCGATGGAATTCAGAAATGCCTACAAAAACGAGGCAGAGGTATTTTATGCAAAGAAAACATTGTCATCCGTAATGAAGTGATCAACAATATTGATGCCCGTATCCCCTGACTTTGCTTGAATGCATATGGAGTATGCTGCGAGTGTAAAATCCGGCTTATCGACATGTTCCCGCAAACGGCTCCGGTAGTTGATCCGGCTGCTTTTCAAAGGCCTTCAGGAAGGTTTCGCAGTTGGCTCGCTGGGTTTGCTTCTAGCTGACCCCATCAGCGACTTATATAAAATTATATTTTAGATTAGTCGAAACAGCATTGACAAATAGTTTTGGCAGCGGCTAATATAAAATAAGAGTTTAGATTAGTCGTCAAAGGAGGCGGAGATGGCCTATATTGAAAGAGCAATTACATCCGTTTTAAAAAAGAGGGTTACCACGAGCAAATGCCTGCTGTTGACAGGGGCGAGGCAGGTTGGGAAGTCAACGCTTGTGAAGCACGTTTTTCCTGAGTTTCACAGGGCTAATTTTGACGACAGGCTGACACGGCTTCAAGCCAGGGAAGAACCTAAATTGTTTTTCATGAACAATCCCAGACCCCTTTTTATAGATGAAGTACAGAAAGAAAACAGCATTCTCGAAGAGATCAAACAGATTGTCGATGATTCTGACCAGCGGGGGGAATTTATACTGTCGGGCTCGCAAAAACTGGAGCTGATGAAAGGTGTCAGTGAGTCTCTTGCAGGCAGGGTCTCCGTCATGGAACTCACCGGGCTTTCTTTGAGGGAGATCAAGGGCATTTCTTTCAATCACCATTTTATTCCCTCTGAAGAATATCTGAGGGAAAGAGAGAAAGAACTAAGACCCTATTCCAATATCTGGAAAACCATTCACAAAGGCTCTTATCCTGAGCTTTATGATGTGGACCGGGACTGGCAGGATTATTATTCATCTTATGTTGCGACATATCTGGAAAGGGATATTAATGAACTGATTGCGGCAGACAGCCTTACTTTCACGAAGTTCATGACTTCCGTTGCCGCAAGAACAGGAGAAATGCTCAACTACGCCAATATAGCCGGTGAAGTCGGGGTCAGCGAACCAACAATAAAAAACTGGATCTCTGTGCTTGAACGAACAGGTATTGTGTATATCCTGCAGCCTTACAGTTCAAGTGCTCTGGCAAGGGCAATCAAGACTCCTAAGATATATTTCAGGGACACGGGTCTGGCATGTTATCTGACCAGATGGCTTTCTCCGGAAACCCTGATGAATTCAGCTGTTGCCGGAAATATGTTTGAGACATTTGTTGTGTCAGAGATATTAAAATCCTACAGTAACGAAGGGCGCGATTACAGGTTCAGCATTTTTTATTACAGAGGTAAGGACAAAAGGTCTTCCGGGGAGAACGAGATCGATCTGGTCATTCAGGAAGACGGAAAACTGTACCCGGTGGAAATAAAAATGACAGGCAATCCTAAGGCAGATATGGGGGCAGCAAATCAGGTTTTGGACAAGATACCGGACAAAAAGAGAGGCATGGGAGTTATTCTTTGTCTTATTGATAAGAAAACATATCTCAGAGAGAATCTGATTGCCCTTCCTATAGAGTATATATAACTGTCAGGCGGCAGATTAATGGTTTGGACAAAAATGCACATGTCGAGACCGTCTGTCTACTAACACATTCTTGAAGAAAAGGGCCTGAAAAAGCCTGATTTACTGGGGTTTCCGTCACCAGGAGCAGATCGTGCCCGGCGTGATGGAAACCCTCGTTTATCCTCTGAGGGAACTTGTCAAAAAGCAGGGTTGTGGCTACGATTTTACTATTTTTGAAAACGAGACTATGAGATTACTATTTCGAGGAAAACGAGTCAACTATTTTACTATTTTAGGTAGGTCGAGGCTATGAGTTTACTGATGGATAACACCCGGAAAATGCGTGCACAGGATGTCGGGACAGAACATACCTTTTGCCGGTATACTAAGGATGCAATGTGAGGGAGGTGAGCGAAGTGAAAAACTGGATAGAAGGCTTTCAGCAGTCCATCGATTTCATAGAGGAGAATCTGGCCAGCACTCTGGAAATCGAAGATGTTGCTCAGAAAGCTGCACTTTCACCGTTTTACTATCAGCGGATATTCGGTGCGCTATGTGGGATGACGGTTGGAGAGTATATACGGGCCCGGCGCATGACGCTGGCAGCGCAGGAGCTGTCAAGCGGTGATGAGAAGGTCATAGATGTTGCCCTGAAATATGGATATGATTCTCCGGACAGCTTTGCTAAGGCATTCCAGCGCTTTCATAGTATCTCGCCTTCAAAGGCGCGTGAGCCTGGTGCACACTTAAGATCCCTTGCTCCATTGCATATCAAAATATCATTGGAGGGTGGTAAAATGCTGGATTATCGTATTACCTGGAAAGCTCCGTTTACGGTCATGGGAATAAAGCGCCGGTTCAATTCCGATACCAGTTATCAGGAGATCCCGAAGTTCTGGAATGAGTGGGCTTCTGATATGAAGGGCTTGAAGGGAATGTTTGGTGTCTGCCTTGATATGGACGGAAAGAATTTTGACTATTGGATTGCCGACAACTATGCGCCGTGGGATGATATCCCGGAAGGATGTGAGTGGACAGTGATTCCCGGTGGCCTGTGGGCTCAATTCAAATGCAAGGGGCCTCTCCCTGACAGCCTGCAGAGCGTGAACACCCAGATATGGTCTGAATGGCTGCCAACATTGAAAGGGTATTCTCTGGCAGGTAATTATTCCTTTGAGGTCTACGGACCGCCAACAGAGAAACCAGAAGACTACGAGAGTTACATCTGGATTCCTTTGAAAAAAGAATAGTAAGGGCATCGTTCCCCAGTACTATGTGGAGAACAGCCACGAGGCCATCATACCGCGAGATCTTCTCCTGCAGGTGCAGGAGGAGATGGTGCGCAGGGCCAGACTGGAGACCGGAACCGGAAAGCGGCGGGTCTACAGCGGAAAGTATGCTCTTTCCCACCTTGTTTACTGCGCACACTGCGGAGACATTTACCGCAGGATCCAGTGGTGGATTCGTGGCGAGAAGATTCCGGTCTGACGCTGCATCAGCCGGATTGAGAAAAGAAAAGCGAATGTGGACTGCCCATCACGGACTATTTACGAGAAGGATATGCACGCGACTGTCGTGACTGCCTTCAATCAGCTGATCGCTCAAAGGATGAGTTCCTGCCGGGGATGAAGCTGGCAATGGAGTGGGCCATGTTGACCAGCAACAGCCCCAGGGTGGCGGAGATTGATGAGCGGCTGGAGGCCCTGCAGAAAGAGCTCCTGAAGAAGGCCAACGCCAAGCAGGGCTTCGAGGAACTGGCCGACGAGATCGACTCGCTCCGGGAAGAGAAGCAGGACTTGCTGGTCGAAGAGGCCAACCGCGCAGGCATGAAGCAGCGGATGGATGAGCTCGAAGCCTTTCTGGCAGATCAGACAACCGAGGTGACGGAGTACGACGAAGGGTTGGTCCGGCAGCTGATCGAGAAGATCACAGTCTACGATGACCACCTTGCCTTCGAGTTCAAATCCGGCCTTGAGACAGAAGTACAGATGTAAACGAAGCCATCACGCAGGCGCTCCTTCGGGGGTGCCTTTTTTGTCTGCAAGGTAGAAAAGTTCACAGGAGCGTGTTATACTTATAAAGTCATAGGTTGATATTTGAAAGAGGTGAACGGATGCTCCAAAATAACATAGAACTGGACCTGAAAACAAAGCTGATCGAGAGCGGCACAACCCAGACGGAGGTGGCGGAGAAGGTCGGAGTATCCCTTGCCTATGTGAACCGCATCACCAAGGGTCGGGAGCAGATCGTTAACAAGACCTTCGTGAAGATGATGGACGAGCTCGGCTATGACGTGGAGCTGACATATAAAAAGCGGGAAGGAAACAAAAGCAAATGATGATAAGCCCGGAGGGATTCATATCCCAACTCAGGAAAAAATCATATGAAGAACTTCTTGCCCTGCGTGATGATCTGTTCGCTGATATCCAGCGCTTTGAGCATAAGGAGATTTCCGAGGATGAATGGATGATCGTTAAGGAAAGAATCGAAGCAGACTTATTTAGAAGAGGGACACTATGGCACGACAGAGCATTTTTGACATGAAGGTTTCAAAAATCTATCCGTTGTTGCTTCAGAAAGTGGAGCGTAAAGGCCGGTCAAAGGAAGAACTGGATACCGCCATAAAATGGCTGACCGGATACGATATGGATCAGGTTGATCAGGAAATGACCTACGGAGATTTTTTCAAGCAGGCACCTGCCATGAATCCGAGGGCAGAACTGATCAAAGGAAAGGTATGCGGAGTGCAAGTGGAAACGATCGAAGATCCCATGATGCAGAAGGTGCGCTGGCTGGACAAGCTGGTGGATGAGCTGGCGAAGGGCAGGCCGCTGGAAAAGGTGCTGCGATGAATAACGGGAAACGATATGAATATGATGCGGTTCTCTATGAGCTGGATGATAACGGCGGTGCTTATGTGATCTTTCCATGGGATATACGGGAAGAATTCGGAAAGGGACGTGTAAAGGTTCATGCACTGTTTGACGGCATCCCATATGACGGAAGCATCGTCAATATGGGGGTGAAGAATACGGACGGTTCTGTCTGCTATATTATCGGCGTACTGAAGGCGATCCGGAACAAACTGAACAAACATGATGGCGACACGATCCGAGTGGTGATCGAGGCGGAGGAATAAGAATATGTGGAAATGCCCGAAATGCGGTCGGAGCTTCAGCCGTGAAGGACAGGGTCATTACTGCGGCAAGATTGAAACAGTAGATCAGTACATTTAAGAACAGGATGAAAACGTCAGAGCGTACCTGAATGAAGTCCGCCGGATCATCCGCAGCGCTATTCCGGGAGCACAGGAGAAGATCTCGTGGAGTATGCCAACATACTGGAAAGGCCAGAACCTCATTCACTTTGCGGCGGCGAAAAAGCATCTGGGACTCTATCCGGGAGGAGAAGCAACCACGATTTTCGCTGAGAAACTGGCGGATTATGATGTGAGTAAGGGCACGATCCGGCTGCCCTATACCAAACCGTTGCCGGAAGATTTGATTACAGAGATCGCAGTGTGGTGCTATGGGAAGTATGCAAAATGAATCGAACTGTGATTTGAATGTCAGGACGACAACTCGGGATTTGAAGGAGTATCACTATGTGGTTTTTATTAGCGCTTGGTTCGGCAATCTTTGCCGCACTGACATCAATATTGGCAAAGATAGGAATTGAAGGTGTCGGATCGAATCTGGCTACTGCGAT
>Ga0256405_10012931_pt1 | contig 10169 bp, 5 predicted proteins | sample RumenRJG_02DNA_FD_189096 | JGI IMG/M metagenome (GOLD analysis project Ga0256405, IMG submission 189096) | Bovine rumen microbial communities from Lethbridge, Alberta, Canada - RJG_02 | ecosystem: Host-associated > Mammals > Digestive system > Stomach > Rumen | place: Canada: Alberta | collected... | reverse complement strand
AATTGTCAATCAAGCTATCGCAATCTCAGATTCTAACAAGAGAGAAGAAATTGAGGCCGATATTATCGACAAAATCAACTACATCACAGATACTTACGAGCGTTTGAATGTAATGATTGGAAATATTGATAAAGAAAACAGCGATTATACAAAGAGTTCAACTAACAAGATTCTTTATCTCAATAACAGTGATAAAACAATCAAAGGTTATCTCGAAAACATCCTTAAGACTTATGCCCAAAACGTTAATGAGACAAGAACTTTATCAAAAATTCTCTCAAAAATGCAAGATTCTATCTATCTTTACCAACAAGGTTACATTGATAGCGAATCCTGTACATTGCCTATCTTAAGAAAATATCGTCTTGATGGAGACCCACTCGAACTAATTTCATTCGATGATTCGGATTATCTTCTTGATGACTTCCTTGAAGAAACAAGACTTATCTTCACTGATGAAAAAGTCTATGGCTTCATGGAACAAGCATTTGGAAATAGAAATACAATTAATATCAAAGAAATACATTTATCAAATTTCGATGCCTTGATTTGCTTGATCTTGGCAGTTCTCAAACGAGATGACGAAAATTGTTTCTATACAGTAGAGGAAGTCGACAAGCAAAAAATTAGAACTTGCGGTTACGTCGTTCCAAACTTCCAATTTACAAGAAAGGAGTAAGCTATGTTTAATGAAGAATTCTCAAAAATGCCAGTAAGTGAACAAAACGAATTTGCTAGCGTAGTTAATACATTATTACTTAAAGGCTTCATTGTCAGAGATGTTTTTGATGTGAGAGAAAAAGTTTTAAGAACAAACGAAGATTATCGTTACATTGAAAGACATTTCGAGCTTATTAACGATTATCTCAAATATTCAGGTTGGGGAATTGAAAAAGATTCGCTTTTAGGTGTTGTTTCACTTTCCAATTTCTACACTGAAAATAGATTAAAAATCGATAGAGATACATCGCTTATCCTTTTCGCACTTAGATTAATTTATGAAAACGAGAAGAGTGAATCCAATATTGCAACTCAATCAATCTATATTACAACTCCAGCTTTAATCAAAACTATGATTGATGACGGAATCGTGATGCCGGGGAAGAAACTTTCTGGTAGAGGAATTGCAAAATCACTTAGATTTTTAGCTGCACATAACATTATTTCCAAAGTTAGTGGCAGTTTTGACGAAGGAAATGTATCATTCTACATTCTCCCATCTATTGTTTATGCCTTAGATAACGAGAGAATCGTTGCAATGAGCAACGCTTTAGATGAACTCAAAAAGCGTGAAGAAAGTTATGAGGGTTAGTGCTTATGAAATTATTACAAAAAATTAGAATTATTAACTGGCACTATTTCTGGGATGAAGAAATCGACGTCAAACCAATTGTCTTCTTAACTGGTCTTAATGGAAGTGGTAAATCCACTTTAATTGATGCTTTGCAACTTGTTCTTTTAGGCGACACTGCAGGTAAATATTTCAACAAAGCAGCTATTGATAAGTCTTCAAGAACTTTGAAAGGCTATCTTAGAGGCGAAATCAGCGACACCATTGATGGAGGTTTCAAATATTTAAGAAACGGAAGATTTACTTCATATATTGCCCTTGAATATTACGATGATGTTCATGAAATTTATTTCACAATGGGTATTGTTTTTGATTCATTCGAAGATGGAAGTGAAGAACATCATTTCTTTTCAATCGAAGACAAAATTCCAGAAAATAAGTTTGTCCAAAATAATATTCCAATGGACTATAAAACATTACTCAACTATTTAAACGACGAATACAAAGGTAAATTTGTCTTCTTCGACAGCAACAGACAATATCAAGACTTCTTAAAACGTAGATTTGGTGGCTTAAAAGATAAATATTTCTCACTTTTAAAGAAAGCCACGTCATTTATTCCAATTGTCGATATCACAACATTTATTACTCAATATGTTTGTGATCCACAAGCAAATATCGAACTTGATGCACTTCAAGGAAATATTTTGCAATATAAACGTTTAGAAAACGAAGCAAAAGTTATTGAAAAGAGAGTCCAAAGACTTGAAGAAATTTCAAAACTTGCAGATGTTTTCAAGCAAAACCAAGAAGAAATGAAGATTACAAGCTATGTTCTTGAAAGATGTTTATTAGAACAAAGCTATGAAAAACTTAGACAATTCAATCAACAAATCGTTGATAGTAAAAATAGAATTCAAGAAATTGAAAATCAACTTGAAGAATACAAGATTGAAACTTCTGAACTTGAATTAAAGAGAACAAAATTAATTCAAGATAGAGCAAGTAACGATACAGTTAGAATTACTCAAAATCTTGAAAATGAGAAAAATGAAATTCAAAACAAGATTGATGCAATCAATAGAAATGTTGAAGCAGTTAAAAGGACATTACTTTTCTATCTTGATGGATATGCAAGAGTTTCAGCAAAACTTGTTAACGATTTAAGCAAATTCACAACTGATGTTGTTGATGACGAAACATTCGATACAATCCAAGATGTCTTAAAAGAAGCTACAAGAGTTAAAGATGCTTGCGGAAGTTTCAAAGATAGAATCTTTGGTAACTTAGGTTCATTAACAAAACTTGATCTCAACGATTTAAGAGATGCATTGCTTAACTTCAAAAACATTATCGGCAGATTTGCAGTTGAAGTTTCTAGACAAATTATTAGTCTTGAAAACGAAATTAATAGCCTTGAAGAACAAACAAGAAATGTCAAATCCGGTACAAAAAACTATGATCCAAGACTTATTTTAATCAAAGGCGCATTAGAATCAGCACTCTATGAAAAGTTTAACGAAGAAATCAAGGTCGAAATTTATTCAGATCTTATCGATATCGATGATTTGAGTTGGAGAGATGCTCTCGAAGGCTTACTTTCTGCTCAAAAATTCAACCTCTTTGTTGCTCCAAAATACTATAACGCAGCTTACGCGGTTTTACGTGACCTTTTAAGAGATTACGATTTCTATAAAACTGCTCTTGTTGATGAAGAAAAAATCATCGCTTCAGAACCAGTTTGCATGCCAGGTTCTTTAGCAGAAGAAATCAACACAATCCATGCTGGTGCAAGAGCTTATACCGATTTCTTAATTGGCAAAGTTTATAAGGCAAAAGATCCAATTGATGCTAGAAAGAGCGGAAATGGTATCACTAAAGAATGTGATTTATATAGAAACTTTGCTTTAAGCAAACTTAATCCAAAATTATATAAAGAATCATTCATTGGTAGAGGTGGTGCCGAAAGATTTATCAAAGAAAAGAACAAAGAACTTAAAGAAGCTCAAGAATATTGCGCAATTTTTAAGAAGCTTAGAGAACTTATCGAAGAAGCAAATAGACTCGAAGTTTTCACACAAAGTGAAATCGAAAATATTTTCCTTCTTCTCAAAGATGTTGGAACGCTTGCTGGCCTTCATGGAAATCTTGACTATATTGCAAACGAACTTTCGTCAAATGGCACTCACTTAACCGAATCTTTAGATAACAGAATTAAAGATATCGGCAGTGATATTGAGTCGGTTCAAGCTTCAAGAGATAAATTATTGTTAGAAAAAGGTACTCTTGAAACCGAAATCCGTACAATTAAGAAAGAAAAGATTGTTGCTGAACAAGAACAAATCAAAAATAGAGAAGATCAAATGAATTCTCACTTTGATCCATTCTTAGTTGATGAAAAAGCTCTCCCATTATTCAAGAAAGAATTAGAAACTGAAGGCGAAGTTTTCAAAGTATTTGAAAAATACAATGTTTTATTATCGAAGATCAACCACACAGTTTCCACAATCATGGGTCAACTTGTACGTTTAAGAAGAGAATATTGCCAAGATTATCATTTATCCTATGAAACAGAACTTGAAGACAACAAGATTTATGATGATGAACTTGTTGATTTTAGAGATGTTAAACTCCCAGAATATCGTGAAAAGATTCTCGATTCATACAATAAAGCTACAAAACAATTTAAAGATGATTTTATCTTTAAGCTAAGAGGTGCTATTGAGGATGCTGAAGATCAAATCTTCAATCTCAATGAAGCATTAAAACTTTCAACTTTCGGTAAAGATTCATATAGATTCACAGTTAAACCTTCTCAAGTTTATAGAAGATACTATGACATGCTAAAAGACGATTTAGTTATCAATAGTCAAGACGACGAAGAATTTGTCAACAAGTACAAAGATGTCATGGACGATCTCTTTAGACAAATCGTTGATGTTGGAGAAGGCGAGAAAAATTCCTTATTATTAGACAATATTGCTAAGTTCACTGACTATAGAAGTTATCTTGATTTTGACCTCATTGTTATTAACCGTGATACCGGCGATGAACAAAGATTATCAAGAATGATCAAGAAAAAATCTGGTGGTGAAACACAAACACCATTCTATATCGCAGTTTTAGCTTCATTTGCACAACTTTATCACACAAATGAAGAAGGAGAACTTGGTAATACAGCTAGATTAATCATCTTCGATGAGGCGTTCTCAAAGATGGACAAAGGCAGAATGACAGAAGCAGTTAAACTTTTAAGAACATTCAACCTTCAAGTTATTCTTTCTGCACCACACGATAAAGTCCCAGATATTTCGCCTTTAGTTGATGAAACACTCCTTGTTTTACACGACAAAAACAAGAGTTGTGTCCGATTATTCGGGAAAGAGTAGGGATGTATGTCTGAAAAAACAGTTGCAATGATTCTTGCTGGTGGTAAAGGAACCAGATTGAAGGCGCTGACGAAAAAAATCGCAAAACCTGCAGTTTATTTTGGAGGAAGATATAGAATTATCGACTTCACACTTTCAAATGTTGCAAATAGTGGCATTAGTGTTTGCGCTGTTTTGACTCAATATGAGTCTATTGCCCTTAACGATTACATTGGTAATGGTGAAATTTGGGGCTTTAATGGAGTAAATGGCAGATGCTGCACGCTTCCTCCAAGACAAACCGAAGAAGGTTTGAGTTGGTATAATGGAACTGCTGATGCAATTTACCGTAATTTAGACTTTTTGGATGAAGAAAACCCAGATTATGTTGTCATTTTAAGTGGAGATCACGTTTATAAAACAACATATAATGGCTTGATTGAGCGTCACAAGAAGAGTGGAGCTGTTTGTACAATTTCAGTTTTAGAAGTCCCAATTGAAGAAGCTTCAAGATTTGGAATTTTAGAAGTCAATGAAGCTGATGAAATTGTAAAATTTGTCGAAAAGCCAAAGAAACCAAAAAGCAATCTTGCCTCTATGGGCATCTATTGCTTTACCTATAAAGATTTAAGAAAATTACTTCTTTCTGATGCCAAATTAAATACTTCAGAACATGATTTTGGTAAAAATATTATTCCATCAATCCTTCAAAAAAACATGAAGTGCGTAGCATATCGCTTCAAAGGCTATTGGAGAGATGTTGGAACTCTAACGAGTTTGCACGAAGCAAACATGGAACTTTTGCCATCAAGAAGAACAAAAGATACTATCGATTTAGCAAATCCTCCTTTTGTTTTTAGTGAAGATACACACTCAATGCCTCAATTTATTGGTCCAAAAGCAAAAGTCACAGACTCTCTCATTAATCAAGGTGCCTGTGTTTTTGGAAAAGTTAACCAATGTGTTATTTCAAATGAGGCAATAATTGAAGAAGGTGCAACTTGTGACAGATGTGTCATTATGCCTGGCGCCAAAGTCTCTAAAAAGGTCAAGGTCACTAACGCAATTATTGGTCCAAATTCAATTATCAAAGAAGGTGAAGTTATTGGGGACGAGGAAAAAGTCGTTCTCATGGATTTAGAAGGAGGGCTCCAAGGATGAACAACGTATTAGCTTTAATTAATTTATATCCTAACCACAATTTAGGCTATTTAACTGAAAATCGTCCAATGGCCTCAACGACACTTTTAGCTAGATATGCATTTATCGATTTTGCTTTGTCAAATTTCTCAAATTCAAATATCGACACAATTGGCATTATGGTCAAAGATCATGCCAATAGCATTTATAAACATATTGGGAGTTCAAAAACATATTTAAGTAACACAAGAACTGGTATGATGAGCTTCTTAATTAATGAAAGAGGTCTTATTAATCCTGTTTTCAATACAGATTTAAATAACATTCGTGAAAATGACTATATTCTTTATGATAAATCAAAAGAATATGTCATCATTTCCAATGTCTATTTTTTAATGAAAATGGATTATTCAAAAGTTATTGAAGAACACATCAAAAGTGGACATAAAGTATCCTTATTATATAAAAAGGTTGATGATGCCTCTGATTTTGTTAACGCAAAGAAAGTTATTGCCGACAATTTGGGTAATGCCCAAAAGATTTATTATGATGACAAGAAAGATTCAGCAAATATTCTTTTAGATACAATGGTCATTGATCGCCAATTCTTCTTAGATATTATTTCGAATTCTGATGTTCTTGGCGATTTAGCAACGATGAACGATTTAGAAAGATACCTTTTGAACTATGTCCATGATGGAATTAAGCTTATCGAATTTACTGGACAAGTGATCTTTGTAGATTCGTTTGAAAAATATTTCAAATATTCCATTAATATGCTCGGAAATAATGAGTTGTTGAACTTCTTATTCAAAGATAATTCTTGGAGATTCTATACAACAACTCACAACATGAGCCCAGTTCAATATGGAGAAAAAGCTAAAGTTAGCAACTCTTTAATTGGTAATGGTTGTGTTATTAATGGCTCTGTTAAAAACTGTATTCTTGCTCGTGATGTTTTTGTTGAAGAAGGTGCAGTGCTCGAAAATTGTATTATTTTCTCGCACTCCTATGTAAAATCAGGAGTTAAATTAAAAAATCTTGTTGCAGATAAACGTGTTCGCTTCGAATATAAGAATGAAATCGAAGGAACATTTGAAAAACCACTATATTTTCCAAGAGGGACTAAAGCATAATGAAAATTATGATGGCCGCTAGCGAGAGCTTACCATTTTCAAAAACTGGTGGTCTTGCTGACGTTGTATATTCTTTAAGTGAAGAGCTCGCCTCATCCAGAGACAATGAGGTTTCAGTTTTCACGCCATTTTATTCAAGCATTGATGCTAATAAATATAAATTTAAACGTGTTGCAAAATTTAGAGTTCATATGGGAACTAATAAATTTGAAACCGAAATTTATCGAGTGCGCATCAAAAGAATAGTTTTTTATCTTGTTAAGAATGATAATTTCTTTGGCAGAGAAAATATTTACGGATATTTTGATGATGGGGAAAGATTTGCATATTTCTGTAACGCACTTTTAAAGTTCATTGTTAACAAACAAATTCAACCAGATATCATCCATTGCCATGACTGGCAAACTGGTATGATTCCATGTGTTTTGAAAGAAAGAGCCGACTTTAAGGGACTTTTTGATAAAACTAAGACCGTTTTTACAATTCATAATCCGCTTTTTAAAGGTTTCTTTGACCCCGATGGACTTGGATATCTTTATCGTTTAGATCGCCAAATTTATGATAATGGTATGGTCAAATATGACAATGCAGTTTCTACATTTAAGGCGGCACTAGTTTACGCTGATAAAATCACAACAGTTTCTCCAACACACGCCAAAGAACTTTTGACAAGAGATAGCGGTTTTGGAATTGAAGAATTGTTAAAAGATAGAAAAGATGATTTTGTTGGTATCCTTAACGGCTTAGATTATGGCGAATGGAATCCAAAAACTGACTCATTGATAAAAGAGAATTACGGATTAAGAGATTTTGAAGAAGGAAAAGCAAGAAACAAATTTGCGTTTGTTAGAGCCCACCTTCTTGAAGAAAATAGACCAATTTTTAGTGTCATTAGTAGACTTACCGAGCAAAAAGGCATCAATCAAATCATTACGATGGCTGATTACATTGTAAAAAGAGGTGGAATTCTTGTAATTTTAGGCTCAGGTGAAAAATGGGCTGAAGATTTATTTAGGCAATTTAGAGAAAAACATAAGAAGCATTCTTATATTTATCTTGGATATTACAATGAACTTGCTCATCAAATTTATGCATCTTCAGACTTTATTTTGATGCCAAGTTTGTTTGAACCATGTGGTTTAACGCAAATTATTGCTCAAAAATATGGAAGTGTGCCAATTGTTAGAAAAGTCGGTGGACTTGCTGATACTGTAGTTGGTTATAACAAAGATATTAAAAACCAAAACGATGCGACAGGAATTATGTTTGAACAAACCGATAAGAAAGCAGCAATTTGGGCTTTAAGAAATGCTTTTGAACTTTATAAACATCCAAAGAAATTCAAAAGAGTTAGAAAGAACTGTATGAAGCTTGATTGGTCACGGAAAATTCCTGCGGTTGAGTATTACAATTTATACATTCAAGCGCTTAAAAAGAACTAAAAACTTGCCAGAATCGGCAAGTTTTTTAGATTTTGCCTATATATTTGAATTTTTAGTTTTTTTCATTTGATTTGATTTTATATTTTAATATAATTTTTATGATGTCTAATTAGGACACTTTAATTTATAGAGAACTGGTGGGTGGTGCAAACCAGAATTAATGTTCTAAGTCTCAACGTCAACGAAATTACATTTTAATGAGGTGCGCTATTTATTAGCGAAATAAGGTGGTACCGCGATAACTCGTCCTTATGTTAATAAGGATTTTTTATTTGGAGGTTTGTTTATGTATAACCATAAAGAGATTGAAGCAAAATGGGCGAAAATTTGGGATGAAAGAAAAGAGTATAAATGTGATACTTGGGATTTTTCTAAGCCAAAATATTACGCATTAGATATGTTCCCATACCCAAGTGGCCAGGGATTACACGTTGGACACCCAGAAGGTTACACAGCTTCTGATATTGTTTCACGTATGAAAAGAATGCAAGGTTACAATGTTTTACATCCAATTGGTTGGGATGCATTTGGTCTTCCTGCAGAACAATATGCGATGAAAATGAATGAACACCCAGAGGGATTCACCTTAAAGAATATTGCAAACTTTAGAAGACAATTAAAAATGCTTGGTTTCTCATTTGATTATGATAGAGAAATCATGACATGTGACCCAAAATACTACAAATGGACACAATTTATCTTTGCTCATATGTTTGATAAAGGCCTTGCTTACGTTGACTATAAACCAGTTAACTGGTGTGAAGAACTTGGTACCGTTTTAGCAAACGAAGAAGTTATTGATGGAAAGAGCGAAAGAGGCGGTTATCCAGTTGTAAGAAAACTCATGAGACAATGGGTTTTAAGAATTACAGCTTATGCTGATAGATTAGACGAAGACTTAACTGGTCTAGATCGGCCAACTTCAACTGTAGATCTTCAAAGAAACTGGATTGGAAAATCAAAAGGAACTGTTATTACCTTCAAAATTAAAGGAAGCGATAAGACTTTTGAAGTTTTCACAACTAGAGCTGATACACTTTTTGGCTGTTCATATTGCTGCTTAGCTCCTGAACATCCATTAGTTAAAGAACTTGTTAGCGAAGATTGCAAAGAAGCTGTCGAAAAATATGTAGAAGAAGTTTCTCATAAATCTGATCTAGATAGAACAGAGTTAAATAAGGACAAAACAGGCGTATTTATTGGAAGATATGCAATTAATCCTATCAACAATGAAGAAGTTCCGATCTTTATTGCAGATTATGTCTTAGCTTCTTATGGAAGTGGAGCGGTTATGGCTGTTCCTGCGCACGATGAAAGAGATTTTGCTTTTGCTAAAAAGTATAATTTACCAGTTAAGAAAGTCATCGAAAGTGATGTCATAGAAAATGCGTTCACTCAAGATGGACCACATATCAATAGTGACTTTATTAATGGGTTAGGAATTCAAGAAGGTAAAGAAAAAATCACTGAAAAGCTTATTAGCCTTAACGCAGGCAACTTTAAGGTCAATTACAAATTAAGAGATTGGTTATTCTCAAGACAAAGATATTGGGGAGAACCAATTCCAGTTTTCACATTTGAAGATGGTAAACTTGGAAGAGTAAAAGACGATGATTTACCATTAGTTTTACCTGAATTGAAAGAATACAAACCAAGTGGAACTGGCGATTCACCTCTTGTTAATGCAAAAGATTGGTTAAATATTGAAATTGATGGTAAAAAAGCCACAAGAGAAACAAACACAATGCCTCAATGGGCTGGGTCATGCTGGTACTATTTACGTTATATTGAT
>Ga0256405_10012930_pt1 | contig 10169 bp, 8 predicted proteins | sample RumenRJG_02DNA_FD_189096 | JGI IMG/M metagenome (GOLD analysis project Ga0256405, IMG submission 189096) | Bovine rumen microbial communities from Lethbridge, Alberta, Canada - RJG_02 | ecosystem: Host-associated > Mammals > Digestive system > Stomach > Rumen | place: Canada: Alberta | collected... | reverse complement strand
GTCTTCATAGAAGACAAATGCAAACAATGTCTTCTGTGTGTGCCGTTCTGTCCCGACAGCGCTATCCCGGTAAAGGATGAGAAACGGGCCGATTTTGATTTTTATCACTGCAAAGGCTGCGGCATCTGTGTGAATGTATGCCCCTTTGACGCGATCGATTATGTGAAGGAGGAGAAGTAGTTGGCAATAAGAGAACGAATGTCCGGCAACGAAGCGGTTGCCACTGCGATGAGACAGATCAATCCGGATGTGTGCGGCGCGTTTCCGATCACGCCGTCGACGGAGATTCCGGAATACTTCTCCCAGTTCATGGCCAACGGGCTGGTGGACACCCAGTTCGTTCCGGTCGAGTCGGAGCACAGCGCCATGTCCGTGTGCATCGGAGCATCGGCTGCGGGAGCACGAGCTGTGACGGCGACATCCTCCTGCGGACTGGCATTTATGTGGGAACTGCTGTATGTAGCAGCGTCCTCCCGCCTTCCGATCACGATGGCGGTATCCAACCGCGCGCTGACCGGACCGATCAGTATCGGCAATGACCATTCGGACGCCATGGGCGCCAGAGACTCCGGATGGATGCAGATCTACGCGGAGGACAATCAGGAAGTATACGATAATTTCATTCAGGCGATCCTGATCGGTGAGGCGACAAGGCTGCCGGTCATGGTCTGCCAGGACGGATTCATTACCAGCCACGGCGTTTCCAACATCGAGCTGATCGAAGACGAAAAGGTCAGGGAGTTCGTCGGAGAATACGAACCGGAGGCATGGCTGCTGAACGGGGAAGAACCCCTGGCGGTCGGCCCCTACGGAACAGCGCCCTATTATATGGAAGTCAAGCGGGCCCAGGCTCAGGCCATGAAGGAAGCGGGGAGCGCGATCCTGGATGTGGCAGAGAAATTCGAAGCCATGACCGGCCGTCATTACGGCTTCATCGAAGAATACCGGATGGAGGACGCGGAGACGGCAGTCGTCGTCATCGGCTCCAGCGCGGGAACAGCGAAGGCCTGCGTGGATCAGCTGAGAGAAGAAGGGCAGAAGGCCGGGCTCATCAAGATCCGGGTGTTCCGGCCGTTCCCGGCGAAGCAGCTGGCCGAGGCCCTGTCCCATGTCAAAGCGGTCGCTGTCATGGACAAGGCAGAAAGCTTCAACGGATGCGGCGGACCGTTGTTCGCCGAGACCCGCAGCGCGATGTATGATATGAAGGATCGTCCGCTGGCTGTCGACTACGTCTACGGACTGGGCGGCAGAGATGTGACCGTCGATCACTTCCGGCAGGTATTCGCGGCGCTGAGCGAGATCGCGGCTGCAGGAGAGACCGGTGATGTCTACCGGTACATCTGTGTGCGCGACCGCGATGAGGATGCAGGAAGATAACAGGAGAAGACCATGGCATATAATCTGAAACGAGAAGTCAATAAACCGGAGCGGCTGGCCGGAGGTCACCGTCTGTGCGCCGGCTGCGGCGCAGGGATCGCTGTCCGCGGAGTTCTGCGCGCTCTGGAAGAAGGAGATAAGGCCGTCGTAGGCAACGCGACCGGATGTCTGGAAGTGTCCAGCTTCATCTATCCGAACACAGCCTATTACGACAGTTACATCCACAGCGCTTTCGAGAACGCCGGAGCTACCATGTCCGGCGTCGAAGCGGCGTACAATGTCCTTAAGAAAAAGGGCAAGGTGAAGGATACCTTCAAGTTCATCACCTTCGGCGGTGACGGAGGGACCTATGATATCGGACTGCAGTCACTGTCCGGCGCCATGGAGCGGGGACACGACATGGTCTACGTCTGCTATGACAACGAAGCCTATATGAACACCGGTATCCAGAGAGCATCTTCCACGCCACGGTTCGCTGACGCGACCACATCGCCGGCGGGAACCAAGATCCCGGGCAAGCCCCAGAACAAAAAGAATCTGACGGAGATCATGGCAGCCCATAACATCCCTTACGCGGCCCAGACGACATTCATCGGTGATTTCCGTGATCTGCACGGCAAGGCCCGCAAAGCCATCTACACCGAAGGCCCCTGTTTCCTGAACGTGCTGGCGCCCTGCCCCAGAGGCTGGCGTTACGAGGCGCAGGATCTGCCGAAGATCTGCAAGGCAGCCGTGGATACCTGCGTATGGCCTCTCTATGAGATCGAGAACGGTGTCTGGCGACTGACTTATGAGCCAAGAAAGAAACTTCCGGTCGAGGAATTCCTGTCCATGCAGGGAAGATTCCGCCATATGTTCCGCAAGGGCAACGAGTGGATGATCGAAGAGACACAGGAATACGTCGATGAGCAGTGGGAGAAACTGCTGCAGAAGTGCGAATAAAGAAAGGGAATAACAGAACTTATGAGCAAGAAGATCATGTTAGGCAATGAAGCCTTCGCGGCAGGCGCCTGGGAAGCGGGCGTCACGGTAGTATCCTCCTACCCCGGCACGCCCAGTACGGAGGTGACGGAGACCTGCGCGAAGTACGATGAGATCCACGTCGAGTGGGCTCCGAACGAGAAGGTCGGTGTTGAGGTGGCTATGGGAGCATCCGTTGGCGGAGCCAGATCCCTCAGCTGCATGAAGCACGTCGGACTGAACGTCGCTTCCGACCCGTTCTATACCGCGGCTTACACCGGTGTCAACGGCGGGATGGTCGTGCTGGTAGCGGATGACAACGGATGTCACTCCAGCCAGAACGAACAGGACTCCAGATTCCATGGCAGGAGCGCCGGAGTACCGGTCCTGGAACCGGCCGACGCCCAGGAATGCAAAGACTTCATCAAAGCAGCCTATGACATCAGCGAGAAATATGACACAGTCGTACTCCTCCGCTCCAATACGAGAGTCTCTCACTCCAGAGGCATCGTGGAACTGGGCGAAAGAGAAGAGCGCGAGCTGATCCCTTATGAGAAGAATTTCATGAAATACGTGGCGATGCCTGCCATGGCCAGAAAGCTTCACATCGCACAGGAGCAAAGGCTGGCGCAGATCGCCGACGATTCCTGTGAATGGGAGATCAACGATGTGCAGATGGCCGATACTTCCATCGGCATCGTGACATCCGGCATCTGTTATCAGTACGCCAAGGACGCCCTTCCGGACGTCAGCTTCCTGAAGCTGGGCATCGTCAATCCTCTGCCGAAGGATCTGATCCGCGACTTCGCGTCCAACGTGGACAAGCTCTATGTCATCGAGGAAGGCCAGCCTTTCATCGAGGAACAGATCCGGGCCTGGGGGATCCCGGTCGCCGGAGGGAAAGACCTGTTCACTATCCAGGGCGAATACAGCGCCCGTATGATCCGGGAAGCCTTCGGGGACGATGTGGGAGAAGAGCCGGTCGATACCAGTGATGCTCCCGGACGTCCGCCGCTTCTGTGCGCGGGATGTCCGCACAAAGGACTGTTCTATGTGCTGAGCAAACTGAAGACAACGGTCTTCGGCGATATCGGATGCTATACACTGGCAGCGCTGCCGCCTACGGAAGCCATGGATACGACCCTTTGCATGGGCGCTTCCATCGGTATGGCTCACGGGTTCGAAAAGGCCACCGGTGATAAGACGAACACGGTCGCCGTGCTGGGAGATTCCACCTTCCTGCATTCGGGGATCACCGGTCTGATCAACATGTGCTACAACGAAGCCAAAGGTACGGTCATCATTCTGGATAATCGGATCACCGGCATGACAGGCCATCAGCAGAATCCGGCCTCCGGCAAAAACGCCAAGGGCGAGCCGGCGCCGGCCATCGATCTGAAGACCCTCTGCCAGGCCTGCGGCGTGAAGAACGTAGTCGAGATCGATCCGTTTGACGTGAAGGATCTGGAAAAGGTCATCAAAGAAGAGACCTCCAGAGACGAGCTGTCGGTGATCATCACCAAGCGGCCCTGCGCCATGATCGTGAAACAATCCAATATCCCGAACGTCATCACTGACCGCTGCAAGAACTGCCGTCAGTGCATGAAGATCGGCTGCCCGGCCATCGAGGTCAGAGAGGGCAGGCCGTATATCGTATCCGGTGCCTGCGTCGGATGCGGACTCTGCATGAGAGTCTGCCCCTTCGACGCCATCGACAGTACTGCGAAGGAGGCGAAATGATGAATACCAATATTCTGATCGTAGGTGTCGGCGGACAGGGCACCCTGCTGGCCAGCGTGCTGCTGGGAAACCTGGCACTGGACAATGGTTATGATGTGAAACTGAGCGAGGTGCACGGCATGTCCCAGAGAGGCGGCAGTGTCGTGACCCATGTGAAGATCAGCGACGATAAAGTAGGCTCTCCTCTGATCGAAGAGGGAGAAGCAGATATCATCCTGGCGTTCGAGAAGCTGGAAGCTTACCGGTGGCTGCCGTACCTGAAGGAGGGCGGTTCCCTGTATGTGAATACCCAGCAGATCCTTCCGATGCCTGTCATCATGGGACAGGCGCAGATCCCGCAGGATCTGGACCGGATCCTGACGGAGCGGGCCGGGAATCTCAAGGCGTTCGATGCCATGCAGATCGCAGTGGAAAGCGGCAGCAGCAAGGCTGTCAATGTTGTACTTCTGGGAGCTGCTTCAGGAAACCTTCCGTTTAGCACTGATGCATGGATGAAGGTTATAGAAGGGAATGTTAAAGAAAAGTTCGTAGAGATGAACAAGTCCGCATTTATCAAGGGACAGCAGGCATAACGCAGGCTGCCCCGGAAATAATACGGATTTGCGGAAGATAACTCTATGAACGAAAGGAACAGAGGTATGATTTGGAACAAAGAAATGGAATGCGCGGACCGCGAGACCATGCGGGCCGTGCAGCTGGAGCGGCTGCAGGCCACAGTAAAGTATGAGTACGAGAACGTACCCTACTACGCGGCGAAGATGGACAAGGCCGGTGTGAGACCGGAGGACATCCAGACTTTGGAGGACATCGAACTGCTGCCGTTCATCACCAAGGAAGATCTGGCGGAGAACTATCCCACGGGACTGCAGGCGGCGCCCATGAAGGACATCGTCCGGATCCAGTCCTCTTCCGGTACGACCGGAAAGCCAAAGATCATTGGCTACACCCAGAGAGACATGGATGACTGGGCGGAAGCCGTGGCCAGAGGTCTGACCATGTGCGGCATCGGTGCCAACGATGTGGCCCACATCGCCTACGGCTACGGGCTGTTCACCGGCGGACTGGGAGCCCATGCAGGAGCAGAAGCGATCGGGGCAACGGTACTGCCCATGAGCACAGGCAACACCGCCCGGCAGATCATGTTCATGCAGGACATGAAGAGCGACGTGCTCTGCTGCACACCGTCCTACGCGCTGACCATCGCGGAAGCTGTCGAAAAGGCCGGGATCAAACCGGAAGATCTGCAGCTGAGAGCCGGTCTGTTTGGCGCGGAGCCCTGGACCCAGAGCATGCGCAATAAGATCGAACAGGGACTTGGCATCCGGGCCCATGACATCTACGGACTGACGGAGATCACCGGACCGGGAGTCTCCACCAGCTGCATCGAGAACAACGGCATGCATATCCAGGAAGATCTGTTCTATCCTGAGATCGTGGATCCCAATACACTGAAGCAGCTGCCCATGGGCGAGACCGGAGAGCTGGTCTTCACCACTCTGAAGAAGAGGGGCACACCGATGATCCGCTACCGGACAAGAGACATTTGCTACCTGATGGAAGGCAAGTGCCCCTGCGGCAGGACGACCGTCCGCATGAGCCGCGTATTCGGCCGGACCGACGATATGCTCATCGTCAAGGGCGTCAACGTCTTCCCGTCTCAGGTGGAGACCGTCATCGCCAAGTTCGAGGAACTGACGCTGAACTACAAGATTCTGGTTGACAGAAAGCATAATAGTGATACCATTGAATTGATGGTAGAGTTCGCTGAGGGTCTGGTCATCGATGATATCGAATTCGTCGAGAACATGAAGAAACGTGTGGAGCACGCTCTCAGAGACACCCTGCAGATCGGATGCAAGGTGCGCCTGCTGAACGCAGGTACGCTGCCGAGAAGTGAAGGTAAAGCAGTGCGCGTTGAAGACAGGAGGAGGTTCGAGTAATGGCAGTCAAACAGGTATCGATTTTCCTGGAAAACGAAACAGGAAGACTGGCGGATCTGACCCAGATCCTCGCGGAGAATGGCGTTGACCTGAACGCGGTCACCATCGCGGAGACCGGAGAATACGGTATCCTCAGATGTATCGTACAGAATCCTGAGGAGGCGGTCGCCGCTCTGGCGGGCAAAGGCTTCATGGCCAGTATCACCGAGGTACTGACAGTAGCCATCGAAAACGTGCCCGGCGCGGTGAACAGGGTGCTGCAGCTGTTGGCGGATGCCGGCATCGGCGTGAAGTATATCTATTCTACGATCCAGTCCGCCAAGGGCGAGGCTGCGATCACCATGAAGACTACAGACCAGAAGAGAGCAGAGAACATCCTTAAGAACGCCGGCGTCAGACTGTGCGAAATGGAAGATCTTAAGTAATCAACCGGGAGAACAATGGCAAAATCCAAGAAGAAAAAAATGGGAACGGGCACGAAGATCGTGCTCGTTCTCTGCCTGATAGTCTTTTGCGGCTCAGGGTATTATCTGGCCAGCTATTTTCTGGACGCCCACCAGTCCGAGAAAGCTTTCGAGGAACTAAAGGATGAAAAGGGCGGCCATGATCTGGCGGCGCTGTACCAGAAGAACAATGATATCGTCGGCTGGGTCACCGTTGAGGGGACCAGGATCGACTATCCTGTTATGCAGACAAAGGATCCGGGAGAGGACCCCGAGTTTTACCTGCACCGGGATTTCGATAAGGAATATTCAGATTCGGGCACGCCGTTCATGGACGCGGCCAGCGATATTTATCTGCCCACGTGGAACTGGCTGATTTACGGACATCATATGAAGAGCGGACTCATGTTCCACGATCTGGTGGAGTACGAGTCGAAGGACTTTTTCAGGGAGCATCCGACCTTTACCGTGGAGACTCTGAATGGGCAGAGCCAGGGGACCTATCAGATCATCGCTGCCTGCTACTCCCAGATCTATCCGGAAGATAAGGATGTATTCAAATACTACGAGTATCCGGGATACACCGACGAGGATTCCTTCAACGCCTACGTGAATGGAGTAAAAGCCCTGTCGATCTATGACACCGGTGAGAGCGCGGTCTACGGCGATCAGCTGGTGACCCTGTCCACCTGCGCCTATCAGACGGAGGAGGGCCGGTTCTTCATCGTCGGACGGTGGACCGGGCAGTAAAACAGATCCGCGGCATATTCTTGATCCAAAGGCTGGCGCAGTCCGTTTCAGGACGCTCCAGCTTTCTTGCAAGTGAGGAAAAATACAGTGGATGAATATATCAACAATCTGAATGAAGAGCAGCAGCAGGCGGTCATGGCTACAGAGGGGATGGTCCGTGTAGTCGCGGGAGCCGGTTCCGGAAAGACCCGGGCCCTGTCCAGCCGGTTCGCTTTTCTGGTGAACGAGATCGGGATCCTTCCGGGAAACATCCTGTGCGTGACATTCACCAATAAGGCGGCCAATGAGATGCGGCAGAGGATCCACCAGCTGACGGGGGACAACGACACCGGATACATCAATACGTTCCATGGCTTCTGTGTATCCGTGCTCCAGGAGGACAGCCATGTGGTCCAGTATCCGAAGAGCTTTCTTGTACTGGACAATTCCGATATCGATACGATGCTGCAGACAGTATACGAGGAGCGGGGCCTGACCCTTCGGGACATGACCTTCTCCCATGCCCGGGACATGATCGAAATGATCAAACTGAAGGAGCGGCCCAGGTACTATCTGGACATGATCGGGATGTCGCTGGAAGAACTCTATCAGAAGTACCAGAATGCCGAAACGGCGAAGGATATCATTTTTTACGGGTACCTTTACCAGGAGAAAAAATGCTTCGGCCTGGATTACAACGATCTGCTCAAATACACTCTGTACATTTTTGAACAGAGCGAACCGGCGAGGCAGAAGTGGCAGAAGCGTCTGGAGTACATCATGATCGATGAATTCCAGGACATCGACCAGCCCCAGTACGAGCTGATGGAGGTCCTGTGCGGATACCATGGGAACCTGTTCATCGTGGGCGATCCCGACCAGACCATCTATTCCTGGAGGGGCGCCAGCGGCAGGTTTTTGATGGAGTTCGCCCGGACCCATAAGGACGTCCGGACCATCATGATGATGCGCAATTACCGCTCGACGCCCCAGATCCTGCAGGCGGTCAACTCCCTGATCGGCCGGAACCGGAACCGAATCGCCAAGGAACTGATCCCCATGCTGGAGGAGGGCCCGAAACCTCTGGTCCACCGGGCGGTGAATCAGGAAGGTGAAGCGAAATGGATCGCGGAGAAGATCCGCAGTCTGCAGGAGGAAGGCGTCAGGCTCAGCGATATCGCTATCCTCTACCGGGCCCACTATGTGAGCCGGTCCATCGAGGAGGCGCTGCTTAAGGAGAAGATCCCCTACACGATCTACAGCGGCGTCCAGTTCTTCGGACGGGCGGAGATCAAGGACGCCCTCAGTTACCTGCGGATGATCGCCTACCGGGACGATCTCTCATTCCTGCGGGTCTGCAACGTGCCGAAGCGGAATCTGGGCAAGCGGAGGATCGCGTTCCTCAAGGAATACGCCGCTTCCCATGGCACCAGCCTTTACGAGGCTCTTAAGGAGAACCTGGAGAGCCCCGATATGAAGGGGACGAAAGCGGCTCAGTTCGTACAGCTCATCGACCGATACGCGTCGGAATACGAAGGCAGGCAGATCTCCGACCTGCTGTCCTCTCTCCTGAACGACAGCGGCTACGAGAAGATGCTCCGCACCGAAGGGAGCCAGGAGAGGCTGGACAATCTGGCGGAGCTGAAGCAGTCCATCTACGATTACGAGACCACCTGCGGAGAGGAAACGGAGCTGGAGCACTATCTGGCTCATGTGGCTCTGTTCTCCAACACCGACACATCCGAGCAGCCGGACAAGGTGAAGCTGATGACAGTCCACGCAGCCAAGGGACTGGAGTTTCCCTGCGTGATCCTGTGCGGGATGTCTGAAGGGATCTTCCCATCGCGAAAGATCGACACGAGAGACGGGATGGAGGAGGAACGGCGGCTGGCCTTCGTCGCTATGACAAGAGCGGAGAAGCAGCTGATCCTGACCATGTCCGAGGGACGCAACATAGACGGCTCGCCGAAGTATCCGTCCCGGTTCGTTCTGGACATCGACCAGCAGCTGTTGGAATACACTGCTCCGCCCCGGGAGGACCTGGTTAAAGAAGCCCGCGGCTTTATCGAGCGGAGCACGCGGATCCTGAAGGACGAGGAGGAGACAAAGACCTTCGAGCCGGGCCAGAGAGTGGAGCATTTTCTCTTTGGCAAAGGCGTGGTCCGGGACGTGGATCTCGTCAAAAAAGCGCACATCATCTTATTCGATGACATGGATACACCGAGGGCCATCAGTTTCCGGGCGAAGCTGACGGCGATCCCCCAGGACCGGAAGGGAAGCAGACAGGACTGAACCGGAAAGGACTGAACCGGAAAGGAGACCGATCAAATGAAATACGATTTTACCAGCATACTCGACCGCAGAGGCATGGATGCCATCGCGGTCGATCCTGATACGGATCCATACGGCATCGCGCCGAAAGGAGAGATCAGAGAGGGTTTCGATCTGATCCCTATGTGGGTCGCTGACATGAATTTTCCGACGGTGCCGACGATCTGTGAGGCGATGATCGAGCGGGCGAAGCATCCGGCTTTCGGGTATTTCGCGCCGAGAAGGGAATATTACGATAGCATCATCAGATGGCACCAGCAGAGAAACGGCGTCACAGGGCTGGAGAAGAAGCACATCGGATATCAGAACGGGGTGCTGGGAGGAGTGCTCAGCGCGCTGGCGGTCCTATGTTCAGCCGGAGACAATGTGCTGGTCCACGCCCCCACCTACGTCGGCTTCCTGGAGGAGGTCGGACAGATGGGATATCACCTGATCGGCAGCGACCTGGTGAAGGACGCGGACGGGGTCTGGCGGATGGATTATGAGGACATGGAGGCGAACATCCGCCGCTACCACATCCATACGATGATCTTCTGTTCGCCCCACAATCCGACGGGCCGGGTATGGAGCCGGGAGGAACTGGAGAAAGCATTTGAGATCTTCGAGAGAAACGATGTATATGTCATTTCCGATGAGATCTGGTCCGACC
>Ga0256405_10012929_pt1 | contig 10169 bp, 5 predicted proteins | sample RumenRJG_02DNA_FD_189096 | JGI IMG/M metagenome (GOLD analysis project Ga0256405, IMG submission 189096) | Bovine rumen microbial communities from Lethbridge, Alberta, Canada - RJG_02 | ecosystem: Host-associated > Mammals > Digestive system > Stomach > Rumen | place: Canada: Alberta | collected... | reverse complement strand
TTTCTCCGTCAGAATATGCTGGCCCATAGTGGCGGGCGCAGCTTCCCCCGCATCACGCTGACCTATGCCAACCGTATCCGGCAAGACTTGACGGCCAATGCCCACCAGATACAGATGCCCGCCACGTTGGGTTACTACCGTCAAACGCTGACCCCGGCGCAGCTCAAGGGGCAGCCCTCCACGCTGACCGTGGAGAAGACGGCCGGGCCCATGGCTTTCGGAGCCGTCTATGCCCAATATCTTGTTCCCGTGGCCGAAGCCAAGGCCATGGCTGCAGGGCTTTCGCTCCGGGCAGCCTACAGCGTGCGCAGGGGACAGCGTTGGGAAGCCCTGACCGACCGGACGGTGCTGGCCAAGGGTGACCTGCTGCGCATACGTTACGAACTCACCGCCGACCGCGACTACGACTTTGTCCATCTGAAAGAAGGCCGCCCCGCCTGCTGCGAGCCCGTGCAGCCGCTGTCGGGATACGACTGGCAATCGGGAGCCTACCGTCAGGTCGGCGACGCCTCCACTAACTATTATTTCGAGCAGTTGGCCAAGGGCACACACGTCTTTGAAACCCAAATGCGCGTCGACAGGGCAGGCACGTTCCGGTCGGCCGTCCCCACGGTGCAGTGTGTCTATTCCCCCGAATTCTTCGGCAGGGGCGAGGCCGTCCGGCTGAATGTGGCAAAATAGCGCAGGGAGCCAAGGCTACGGCTGGCTGTTTCCGTTATCTGATATTAATGTGTACTGAAATGAAACCGTTTTATTCAAAGGTTGTTTTAGCTGTTCTTGCGAGTGTGTGCCTTGGGGGAATTTCCCGTGCGGGCGTTTTGGAGCAGAAAATGGCTTCGTTGCCCGTTTTCGATGAGCTGGCATCGGTAAAGACCCCGTTCGACTGGCTGGTCTCCCCGGAGAAGTCGGCGGCAGGTGTCTATGTCTCGCCGGACCGGAAGAGTCTCGTCGTAGCCAACGCGATGGTGTGGCGTACATTCCGCATTTTCCCGAATCTGGCCACGACCGACTATGTGAACCGCATGACGGGCGAGCGGATGCTGCGGGCCGTGGGGAGCGAGGGCAGCGTGACCATCGACAGCGTGGCGTACAGCATCGGCGGTCTGGAGGGACAGCCCGAGCGGGGCTATTTGGTCGAGTCATGGATTGAGACGCTGCGCCCTGTGGACGGTGCTTTCACGGTTGAAGACTTCGAGGTGCGTCCCGTGGAGCCTGCCATTCGTTGGAAACGCAACCGCTGGGCGCTCAACACCACCGATGCCACGGGCAAGGAGGTGGTGTTCACTCTCCGGGGCGGCGGCAGGCTGTCGCAGCTGACGGTGAAACTCCATGTGGCCATCTACGACCGTCTGCCGGTTATCAGGAAATACTTCGAAGTGGTCAACGGGAGCGACCGCAGCATCACGGTCAATTCGTTCAAGGTGGAACAACTTTCGTTTTTCGAGCCCGAATCCCCCTCCGGCGACCCCAAGGACGGTTTCATGCTTCCGAACATACACGTTGAGAGCGATTATCAGTGTGCCGGCAGTTTCACCGAGCGTGAGACCGATATAACCGAAAAATGGGTGAAGGAACCGTCCTACACGTCTCAGCGCAACTACGGTCTGAACACCCCGTGCCTGCTTGAAGTGGCGCCCGAGGTGGGCCCTGACATCCGTTTGTCGCCGGGCGAGGTGTTTTGTTCGTTCCGTGTCTATGAGATGCCGTTCGACAGCTACGACCGTGAGCGCAAGGGGTTGTTCACGCGTCGTTTCTACGCCTCGGTAGCGCCATGGACAACGCAGAATCCCATTTTCCTCCACCTGACGTCGACCGACCCTGAAACGGTGCGCAGGGCGGTAGACCAGTGTGCCGATGTCGGTTATGAGATGATTATTATCAGTTTTGGCAGCGGGCTGAACATGGAAGACGTTTCCGAAGCGAACCTGTCCAAATATAAGGCTCTTGTGGACTATGCCCGGTCGAAAGGCATCGAAATGGGGTGTTACTCGCTGCTTGCCAGCCGGTGGGTGAGCGACAGCGTTGACGTAATCAACCCTAAGACGGGCAAGCGCGGCGGCATGCGGTTCGGCAGCTCGCCCTGTCTGGCCAGCGACTGGGGGGATGCCTATTTTGACAAGCTGAAAATATTCATGGAGCGCACGGGCATGACTTGTCTGGAGCACGACGGCTCTTATCCCGGCGACGTGTGCGCATCGACTGCCCATGACCACCATCGGGGACTCAACGACTCGCAGTGGGCGCAGTTCTACAAGATAGCCGGCTTCTACCACTGGATGTGCGAAGCGGGCAACTACATCAACGTGCCCGATTTCTATATTCTCAACGGTTCCACCAAGACGGGCATCGGCTATCGTGAGACCAACTGGTCGCTGCCCCGCGAACGCCAGATCATCCACGCCCGCCAGGTCAACTACGACGGCACGTGGGACCGCGTGCCCGGTTCGCTCTGGACCTTCGTCCCCCTGGTGCAGTACCACGGGGGCGGGGCGGCCGCCACGCTCGAGCCTCTGAGCGAACATCTTTATGAATACAAGATGCACATGATACAGAACTATGGCGCCGGCGTTCAGGCCTGCTACCGCGGCCCCCGGCTCTACGACACCGGCGAAACGCGCCAGATGGTCAAGGACGTCATCGGATGGTACAAGAAGTACCGCCGCATCCTCAACAGCGACATCATCCATTTGCGCAAACCCGACGCACGCGACTGGGACGGCATCATGCACGTCAATCCACACGAGAAGGAGAAAGCCCTGGCCCTCTTCTTCAACCCCCTTGACACCCCCGTTACACGCACCATTACCCTGCCGCTCTACTATACCGGACTCTCACGCAAGGCCCGCATAAGGGAACAGGAGGGGAAGCCCAAGACCTACGCTCTCGATGCCTCCAAGTCGGTCTGTCTCACGGTCAATATCCCCGCCCGCGGCTACACGTGGTACGTCGTGGAGCCGTGATGCCGCCTTCCCCGGAGAAGAAACGGACTTTTTTGACAACCAAAACGGAGTCAGGAAAAACGAAAACGGAGTTAGGCGCGCCCAACTCCGCTTTCGTTCGGTTCTATACCGCAGTTTCAGAAGTTCAAGTCCAGTTCCACGGGGCAATGGTCGCTGCCCAGGATGTCTGTGTGGATTTTCGCGTCTGTCAGATAGGGCAGCAGGCGGTTGGAGGCCAGGAAATAGTCGATGCGCCAGCCGACATTCTTCTGCCGCGCCTGGAAGCGGTAGCTCCACCAGGAATAAACGCCCCCGAGGGCGGGATGGAAGTGGCGCCAGGTGTCGGTGAAGCCCGCCCCGAGCAGCCGGGTGAACTTCTCGCGCTCCTCGTCGGTGAAACCAGCATTGCGGCGGTTGCTCCCGGGATTCCTGAGGTCTATCTCCTGATGGGCCACATTCATGTCGCCGCACACCACCACGGGCTTCTTCCCGTCAAGGGCGAGCAGGTAGTCCAGAAAAGCATCCTCCCACGCCATGCGGTAGTCCAGCCGGCGCAGCCCCTCCTGAGAATTCGGCGTATAGACGCAGACCAGGAAAAAACGCTCCAGCTCCAGCGTGACCACACGCCCCTCGCGGTCATGCTCCTCCATGCCCAGGCCCAGCCTCACGTCCAGAGGCTCGTGACGCGTGAAGACGGCCGTGCCGGAGTATCCCTTTTTCTCCGCAAAATTCCAATAAGCGCGGTAACCCGCGAAACCGAGGTCCAGCTGACCCCCCTGCAACTTCGTTTCCTGCAGGCAGAAACAGTCGGCATCCAGCCGACGGAACACATCCGAAAATCCCTTGCCCACGCAGGCACGCAGACCGTTGACATTCCATGAGACGAGTTTCATTGCCATAAAAATGAGGTTTCTTGTGCAAAGATAAGCAAAAACATTCGTCCAAACAGATTTTTGTTCTAACTTTGCAGGTGTAAAAATAGTCAATATTATGAAGTCGAAGATGTATGTTCGTTTTCTCCTGCTTGTGCTGGCGTGTGGTTTCGGTCCTTTGGGCGCGGCGATGGCCCAAACGCAGGTGGTGCGCCTGCTGTGTGCCGGCGGCGAGTGTGCCGGCCTCACGTTCAATCTGAGCGGGGAAGGTTCTGTATATGTCGATTGGGGTGATGGCAACGTGGTCGATTATCATGGTGATATCATCACGGGCAAGTGTCATGAAGACACCATCACGGTGACGTTGCCCGAAACCATCACGGGCTTCGATTGTGCCGGTTTGTGCATTTCGTGGCTCGATGTGAGCGGCGCTCCCAACCTGATCAGTCTGAACTGTGCCGACAACCAGTTGGAAGAGTTGTCGGTGGACAGCCTGAAGGGGTTGGCGGAACTGGATTGCAGCGGAAATGGATTGTCAGAACTGAAGGTGGACAGTAATGCCGCGTTGCGCTATCTGGACTGCGCCGACAACCGGCTGACGCGGCTCGATGTGAGCCGCTGCGGGAAGCTGGAGGTGCTCTGCTGCTCCGACAACGGGATGGAGAGCGTCGGCCTGGCGCCCGGGGGGGAGCTGAAATCGCTGTGGGGCAGCGGCAACGGACTGACGGCATTGGACCTGACGGGATACCCCGGCCTGAACAGCGTGGTGGTGTCTGACTGCGGTCTGCGGTCGCTGGCGCTTGAGAATGCGACAAAGCTGCAGGACCTGTGGGCCGAGCGCAATGACCTGACGACGCTTAATCTGAAAGGCGCCGACCAGATTTTCAGCGCCAATGTGAGCGACAACCGGCTGGAGGCTATCGGCATGGAGGGTTTTACCACGAAGACGCTGACGTATCTGTTCGATTGCAGCGGAAACCGTCTGCCGTTTTCTTCGTTCTATTCCGTTGCCAAAGTGAAAAACTATGTCTGCGGGCTGCAGGCGCCCGTCTATTGTGGGCTCGACTCGGTTGAAATAGAGACCATGATGGACTTGAGTGCCTTTGTCACCAATGCCGCCAGAGCCAAAGTGGGCGCGATGGTTATAAAGGACGCCAAGACGCATGAAGAACTGGTGAAGGGCTCGAGTGACAAAGATTATCAGTACCTGTCGGGCCGCTTGCGCTTCTGGCACGCTGTGGACAGTGCTTACATGGTTGTGACCTCTTCGAAATACCCCGATTTGGAAATCCGTTCGAACCGCTTCGTGGTTTACGACCCGAAAGTGGGCGTCCATTCGGCTGTTTTGCAGGAGAATTTGCAAGTAACGGCAGGTCGGGGCGCACTGGTGCTGCGGGCTCCGGTTGAAGAAGAAGCATCGGTGGTCGCTGCCGACGGCCGCGTTTTCTGGCAAGGGGCTGTGCCTGCCGGCAAGGCGGTTTCAGTGGCGTTGCCACAGGGCATATATCTGGTGAATGGACATAAATATAAAGTGAAATAGAAACGTGAAGTCAAACTTTGAAAAGGAATCGACGAGATGAAACAGACGAGATATATGATGCTCCTTGCGATGGCTTGGCTGATGCTGGGCGTTCCCATGGTAGCTCAGAAGAGCATAGAGGATTACAAGACCCCGGTGATAGTGCCGGTTACCTTAGAACGCACTCTTCCCTATACGGCTTTCAAAGGTGTATTGCGGGTTGCTGCGAACACCGACTATGATGTGGCGGTGAACGTCGATTGGCTGCAAGTGGAGAAGACCGGCAAAGGCCTTCGTCTGCAAGCAGAAGCCAACACGACGCCCTGGCTGCGTATCGGTCAGATTACGCTCACTTCGACGGATGCCGCCGATGTGAAGCGTATCATCCAGATCAATCAGGAGTCACAGGATCTTTCCAACGATGCCGATGCCCGTGCCCGTCTGGCTTTGCAAATGATGTCTCTCGATGATAAACTGAATCTCATCGTTGGCGAAAATTCATTCTATACCAAAGCCATCAGCAGCATAAAACTGCCGCGTCTGTTCCAAAGCGACGGCCCTCAGGGTGTGCGTACCGACAAGAAGAGTACCGCTTATCCCAGTAACATCGTGCTGGCTGCTACGTGGAACCGCGACATGGCTTACGCTTACGGTCAGGCGCTGGGGCGTGACAGCCGTGCCCGTGGCATCAACTTCATTCTTGGTCCCGGTGTGAACATCTACCGTTCACCGCGTGGCGGCCGTAACTTTGAGTATATGGGCGAAGACCCCTGGCTTACATCCCAGATAGCGTGCGGCTACATAGAGGGTGTGCAGAGCAATCCCGGTGTAGTGTGTATGATGAAACACTTTGCCGCCAACTTCATGGAGTACGGACGACTCTCGACCAGTTCCGATGTGGATGAGCGCACCCTTCAGGAAATCTATCTCCCGGCATTCCGCCATGCGGTTCAGGACGCCAACGTCGGTTCCATCATGTCGGGCTACAATCTGGTGAACGGTGTTTATTGTTGTGAGGACAGTTTCTTGATGCAAACGGTGCTGCGCCAGCAATGGCACTATCCCTTCATGACGGTGAGCGACTGGGGTGCCCCTTACTATGCCAAGGGCAGCGGATGGAGTCCCAACCATATTGTCAATCTGGCCAATCATGGTGTGGATCTGGAAGCTGCCACGCCGGGATACTACCAGTTGAAGCCTGACGAGTTGAAGAAATACATTGCCGAAGGCAAAGTGAAAGAGGCAAACATTGACGAGAAGGTGCTCAACATTCTGCGTACCATTTACTACTTCCATTTGGACGAATATACCACGGCTGACAACACCATAGCCCTCGACAATGCCGAGAACGGTCAGGTGGCCTATCAGACGGCCGCCGAGGGTCTGGTACTCCTGAAAAATGCCGATAATTTCTTGCCCTTCAACCCCGCTACGGTCAAAAAAATCGGTGTCATGGGCACCAATGCCGACCGCTATGTCTATGGCGGTGGCAGTGGCGAGGTTTACCCCTTCCACAGCGTTACCCCGCTGGCCGGCCTGCAGGCTGTGGGCGAGGAGAAAGGCGTGCAGGTTGACCTGATTGACTTCAGTGAAGTGGAGCCCATTGCCAATAAGAACGGCCGCACATTCTTCTATACCGACGAAGCCTGCACTACGCCCGGCTTCACGGCCAAATATTATAAGAACCGCAATGCCACCGGAACGGCCATCACTACGCGCGTGGAACAGGAAATAAACAACTCTTGGGAAACGAAAAAGGTAACCAATCTGGGTTCGACCGACTTCTCCGTCACGTGGACGGGTTATCTGAAGTGTGACATGACGGCCAAGTACACCTTTGCTTTCACCGCTGACGACGGCATGGACCTCACACTCAACGGCAGCAAAATCATTGACGACTGGGTGGACAATCCCGAACATACCAAGACGGCTACCGTCACGCTCACCGCCGGACAGGTTTACCCCATCGTGGCCCGGTTCTATCAGGCTGGCGGCGGTGCTGTGGCCCGTCTCGAGGTGACGCGCGACAACAAAGACTATCAGGCCCAGCAGATGGCTCTCCTTGGCAGCTACGACGCCATTGTCGTGTGTGAAGGGTTTGACAAAGACACCGAGGGTGAAAACAAGGACCGCACCTTTGCTCTGCCTACAGAGCGCCAGCAGATGATTCTCAATGCGCTCAAATCGAACAAACCCGTCATTGCCGTGATAAACAGCGGCGGCGGTATTGACATGCGTGCCTGGGTGGACAAAGTGAGCGGCATTGTCTGGGCCGGTTATCCCGGTCAGGAAGGCGGCACCGCCATTGCCCGCGTGCTTTTCGGCGACGTCAATCCCTCCGGCAGACTCCCCATGACCTTTGAACGTCAGGAGAGCGACGGCCCCTCCTATAACTATTACAACGCCAGCAACCGCCGTGTGGTCTTCAAGGAAGGCATTTACATGGGCTACCGTGGTTTTGAGAAAAACAAGAAAACGCCGCTCTTCCCCTTCGGCTTCGGTCTGAGTTATACCACGTTTGAACTCTCCGATCTCAAGGTGACACCGGCGTCGGCCACCGTCACCGTGACCAATACCGGCGACCGTGCCGGTGCCGAAGTGGTACAGATCTACGTTGGCCCGAACTCGCAGGCCGTCATAGACCGCCCCGCCAAGGAACTGCGTGGTTTCACTAAAGTCAGCCTGCAACCCGGCGAGAGCAAAACGGTCGAAATTGCCATCGACGACCATGCCTACAGTTTCTTCAACGTAGCCACCCATGCCTTCCAGCAGGTGCCCGGCGACTACACCGTATGGGCCGGTACCAGTTCGGCCGCTCTTCCCCTGCAGGCTACGGTCACCGTGGGCGAATAGGCCGCAAGTGTAGTGCAGGAGTAATAATGAAAATCAGCAGGTTTACCTCTTTTGGTGGTTAGACCGCATTATGAACAGCCGAAGTGGCGTCTCAAAAACCATGAGATGCCACTTCGGTCTTTTATACCGTTCGGTGTACTTTTGTGTTTGCGTTTGAAACGCTATCTCCGGTTTTGTCATTACGAAAACGGAGATAGAGCGGACGAGAACGCATTTGGATGGCACCAGGAGGTTGTTGCAGATTGCTGGCTGCTCATTCGGCCAAGTAAAGAAACTTATGGGTTTCTTTCCCTTAGCTCTCATTTTATTCGTACCTTTGGATAAGGTACTCTCATTCGGCTAAGTAAAGAAACTTATGGGTTTCTTTCCCTTAGCTCTCATTTTATTCGTACCTTTGCAGGCCAAAATGAGTTACAATACGTCGTTCCTGGAATTGGGCCAGGCTCCTGTGGGGCGTTTGCTGGTCAAGTATGCCACACCTGCGGTGGTGGCCATGACGGCGTCGTCGCTCTATAATATCATCGATGCCGTTTTCATCGGTCAGGGCGTGGGTGCACTGGCCATTGCTGGCATTTCACTGACGTTTCCGGTGATGCAACTCACGGGTGCCTTTGGCGCCATGGTGGGGGTGGGGGCAGCCACACTGCTTTCGGTGAAACTGGGTGAGCGCGATTACGACACGGCCCGTCGTATCCTTGGCAATGTGCTGGTGATGAATGTAGTGATGGGCGTGGCCATTGCTGCGCTGATGTTGCTGTTCATTGACCCGATACTCTACTTCTTTGGTGCGGGTGAGGAGACCATCAGTTATGCGCGCGACTTCATGCGGGTGATACTCTACGGCAATGTGGTGACCCATCTCTATTTGGGGCTCAACGCCTTGCTGCGCAGTGCCAGCCATCCCAAGCGGGCGATGGTGGCCACGATATATACGGTGCTCATCAACGTGGTGCTGGCCCCGCTGTTCATCTATGGCTTCCATTGGGGCATCAAGGGCGCCGCCTGGGCCACGGTGCTGTCGCAGACGATCGTGCTCTTCTGGCAGTTCAAAATGTTTAGCCGCAAGGATGAACTGCTCCATTTCCAGCGCGGTATCTACCGGCTCCGCCGCAGCATTGTGGGCCAGTCGCTGGCCATAGGCATGTCTCCGTTTCTGATGAACTTGTGTGCCTGTATGATTACGGTGGTCATCAACTGGAGTCTGGCTCACTATGGCGGCGATATGGAGATAGCCAGCTATGGCATCGTAAACCGCCTGGCGTTTCTCTTCCTCATGGTGGTCATCGGCCTGAATCAGGGCATGCAGCCCATCGCTGGCTACAACTACGGGGCGCGGCTCTATGGCCGCCTGCACGAGGTACTGACGAGGACGATCACTATGGCCACGTGTGTGATGACGTTCGGATTCCTGCTAGGCATGTTTGTCCCCCAATTGTGTGCCCGTGCCTTCACGACCGACCCGGAACTGATCATGCGTGTGGCTCACGACATGCGCATCCAGTTGCTGGCATTCCCCATCATCGGTTTCCAAATAGTGACGACGAACTTTTTCCAGTGCATTGGCATGCCCGGCAAGAGCATCTTCCTGTCGTTGTCGCGCCAATTGATATTCCTGTTGCCGCCATTGCTTATCCTGCCGCGCCTTATCGGCAGCGACGGCATCTGGTGGAGTATGCCGATCAGTGATACGTTGGCTACGTTTACGACGGCATATCTGTTTTTCCGCCAAATGAAAAAATTCAAAAGGATGGAGGCCGCGCAATGACACGTATAGGTTTGCTTTCCGACACCCATGGCTATTGGGATGAGCGCTATGCAGCCCATTTGGCCGATGTCGACCAGATATGGCACGCCGGCGACATCGGTTCGACCGAGGTGGCCGAAAAATTGGCCGCCCTGCATCCGTTGAAAGCCGTCTATGGCAATGTGGACGGGGGCGACCTGCGCATGATGTTCCGCGAGATGTTGCGCTTCCGCTGTGAAGAG
>Ga0256405_10012928_pt1 | contig 10169 bp, 20 predicted proteins | sample RumenRJG_02DNA_FD_189096 | JGI IMG/M metagenome (GOLD analysis project Ga0256405, IMG submission 189096) | Bovine rumen microbial communities from Lethbridge, Alberta, Canada - RJG_02 | ecosystem: Host-associated > Mammals > Digestive system > Stomach > Rumen | place: Canada: Alberta... | reverse complement strand
CATAAGTTCTGTAGCTCTAATTAAATATGGATCATAACCAAGTTGTGATTCAGCCGATTCATTGATTTCTGAAACAAATTCTTTATAATCATTTGCCATTTTTTCATTCATTGCTTTACGCATTGCCTGTTGGCGCAAACCTGTTGCATTCCAGAACGCATCTACTTCTTCAGCTGTTTCCATTGAAAACATCTGCGCCTGTTCTTCAATTGCATTTTGAACTTCTATCGGAGCTTCAACATACAAATCAATGTCAGATTGTGAAGCAAGTTTTAGCCAATTTTGCTAAACTTTCTTTTCTTCTGTTAATGGCGTTAACCATAATTCATTAATTGATTGAATATCATAGATTTCATGTTCTTCAATAAAATCTAAAATGCGTTTCTTTTGTTTTGGACGAAGTGATGCAAATTTAGCAAAATTAGATTCTGAAAGAGCTCTAGCAAATGGATAACGTTGAATGATAGATTCTTTAACAGCTTCTTTCTTTTCAACACTTGCTAAAATGGATTCTAATTCTGCAATATCTTTTTCGGTGTCTTTTTTCAGTTTATCAGTTTTTTCTTTTGATTTAGTTGCTTCATTTTCAACCTCTTCATTGGCTTCTGAATCTTCTGAGTTTTCTTCATCCGATTTTTCTTCAGAATTTTCATCTTTATTTTCTTCATCAGAATCTTTCTTTCCTTCGATTTTTTCAATATCGTCTTTCTTATCTTCTTTATCTTCAGAATCTCCAATTTCATTACCGTCTTCATCAAAACCCTTAACCGCTACAATTTTTTCGCGATTGGCTTCTTTTTCTTCATCCGTCAATTCTTTTTTGTCTTCTTCATTATTATCCCCAACTTCTTCATCATTAGAGGTTTCTTCTTTTTCTTCAGATTCTTCTGAATTTTCTTCCTTTAATGTCTTCTTTTTAATATTTTCATTATTATCAGAATGATTTGATTGAGGTCCCATATTCATGACAGGCAAGAAATTCTTAACCGAATCATTTAAAGAATCTTCATCTTCATTAAGAGGCATATTTACATCTTCAACTGTTGTATTATTGAATTTAGATACTGCGTTTTCATTTACAACTTCCATTGGTACATCTATATTTTTTGGTTTAATTTCTTTTCCTTTTTCACTTATGGATTCATTAATATATTTTAATGCACCATCTGTTAATAATGATTCATTAATTCTTTCTAATTTAGCTTCTTTAAAACCCGGTACGCACACAACGTCATAAGTAAAGATTTGCGCAATCTCAACCTCTTTAGTTTTAGTATTAACATCACCTGCAGCTCTAGAAGAAACATATAAAGGATAGCCTGCTTCAATTAATGACTTTAATGTTTTACCATTAGGAGTATCAAGAACTTCAAGACGCCCCATTACACAATGTGTATTTTGATCATACCATAAGTCAGTAATCATATGAGAAGCCTCTTTCATGGAAACTTCAAATCTTCCATCAGGGTGATCCAGCTCACCAAGAATACGTCCATTATTCTCTTTAATCATGTCACGGAGATAGCCAAGATGACGTAGCACTTCCTGCTCTTGGTAAATTCTACCGTTTCTGTTAACTATTTTGTGATCTGGTGTTGAACATTGTGTAAATACACCTTCAAACACGTATTTGTCTGGATTTTTTAATGTCTATCCTTCATTTATTTTTTTAAGAGGGCTAGATGATTGCCCTTTAATTAATTTTAATTTTTTAGCCATACGCATTGCATGTTTATTTTTATCTTTTTATTATTTATTTTTAATATATAACATTCATTTTATCCTTTTTAGGTTCTTCTAAAATAGATTTAGATGGATTTTTGATTTTATTTGTAGATGTCGCTTTGCTATTTTTCGTAATAGCAGTTAATCCAACAGTCGCTTCTGATTTCTTTAATGCATTTGACATATTTTCTTGAATTGTTATTAATGATTGAAATGATAATTTTTCTATGTCATTATTGTTAATTGCTAAAAAAGCGATATTCTAATTAATCTAATCTATATCATTTTGACTCATTAATGCAGAATTGATGTTTTCATGTTTTTCTCCATTTTTAAAAATATACGTATCCTGGAGTGGAAGCTGATTAATTATATTTCTTGTAACATTTTCAAGCTTATCTTTTATTGATAATATATTTGTTACATATGCCTTTTTAATTTTTTGTGCATTGTCTGAAAAATCTTTTATAAATGCCGTTGTTTTTCTTAAATTATTTAATTTATTATTAGTTGTGGATGTATCCAATGGCTTAAAGTCTTCTAATGCTTTATTGGTTTGTAATGCTTTAATAATTTCATTTTCTATTTGTTTATTGTCATTATCTAATTCCAATAATGTCATATTTGCGCCATTCATCTTTTCAATCTAGTCTAATAATACTGATTTATCTATTTTGTATTTTGGAATAGATCTTTCAACAGCTTCTTTTAAATTTGCAAAATCATATTTGGGAAGATCTCTAACATCTTCTATGGAAATATTAGAAAAGCCAGGAAGAGATCGAACATTTGCCAATAATTCAAGTATTTCATTGTCAGTTTCACGTATTTTTGACAATTCCAAATACTGCTGTTTATTCAGTTCTCTTTCATTTTCAAGATTTTTAAATTTTTGTTGATCTGGAATTCTTTCACTTTCCAATTCTTTGAATTTCTGCTAATCTGGCTTCCTTTCATTGTCGAGTTCTTTGAATTTTTGATTGTCTGGAGTCCTTTCATTTTCTATTTCTATAAAATCTGTTTGCCCTGGAATTCTCTCTTTATCTAGCTCTTTGAACTTTTGCTAATCTAAAGTTCTTTCATTTTCAATATGCCCGAATTCCTATTTCTAAATACTGCGTTCAGGCGCAAGCTCAGCAAACTCATATTTTGGCATGTTACGCTCTTTTGAAAGCTCACCAAATTCATGTTCTGAAATATAGCGTTCCTATGAAAGACTACTAAATTCATATTCTGGAATATCACGTCCATCTTCAATTTTGATAAAATCTTGTTTTGTTGATGAATCGTTGCTTTCAAGCTAATGAATTGCATATTTAGGTTTTTCAGGAGAATCTAATAATTCATTAAATGCGTCCGTTTGAGCAATTTCTGGTAGATTTTCTAGTTTATGCAGCCCTTTTTGATTTGTTGCTGAAATTGATTTAGATAAATTACCTATTAAACTATTTGTATATTTAATTCTATTTGACTTTAATATTGATTGATATGTATAAGAAGGTATAGAAAATGAATTTGTAAGACAATTATCAATTAAATGAATCGTTGCTGCCCCAGAAAGCATCATTTGCCTCCGAGCGCCCGTAAAAATATTTTTAATGTTATCTCCTAAATTTCCCCAAAAAGACTTATTAGAATCATATGATGGTAAGGATCCTGACAATACCCAACCACCTCTATATGATGTATTGTCTTCAATCTGCATTTGCATTTTATTTTTTGCTTTTGATACAGCATTCTCATAATCGTTTTCATTAAGAACATTGCCTCCATAGCTATATCCCCAAATATATGCACGATAATTTTCATTTGCTTCTTCATTTTCAAGCAAAATATTTTTATTTAAGAACAGACCTTTAGCCGCTTCAGCTGATAGATTTTGATATCGTATTTTTGTAGAGTTATCTGTGTCTGTCTAATCTAAATATGCAGTATCCGTCTAACGATCTATTGAATCTACTAAATCATATATCATTATATATTCTACTTTAGAAGCAAGATCTCTTGATTCCATTTTGCCATCATTCTTCTTATTATAACTTTTGGCTAAATCTGTTTTTAACAGACCATTTTTATAATAGGTTTTTACATTTTTAACTGTTATATTTAATTTAGATGTCTCCTCTCCATTTTCTACACCTGAGCTATAATCATTTCCCCAAGACATCGATTGCGCAATGTCAAATTCACATGGACAACATTCATATGCTTTAACGGGAATGTCACCATTTAATTTACCATATTTGACCAATCCTTGTTTTTTCTATATACCATTATCTGTTACATATATTCCTTCAATATCCTAAAAGATTCTACGTTCAAATATATATATAATCATTTTGAATTCTCTCATATTTTCAGGAAGAATCCATCTTTGGTATACATCATCCCACGCAGCTTTTCTATAAAACTCAAATAGCGTACGAATTTTTAAATCTAGCCCTTCATAACATTCAACCGTTATTTTTGCTGGCGTTTTTAAACGCTAACCATCCTTTGGATTAAAACTTTCCAATGAATTAATACCGGATATTTTCTTAAATAAAAATGGGTAGTCATGCTAAATTTCATATAATCCATTAACAAAATAGTATAAATATTTTGCACGCGTATCTTCATTTCTTGATCTTAAATATTGAAATGCGCTATAAAATTTTGTATTATTAAAAACTTTGTAATTGTTTTCAGCCGAATTTTGCCAATATTCATCGTCATTTGGGCTTCCCTCATATGGGCAATTTAACAAACCGATTGGTAGCATATCATAGTCATTTGATTGTCCAATACCAATAGAGCCAGTTTGAAGCACATCACGATCTAATATAGATGCACCCCAATCCCCGAATTCTATTTTGAATGTCATATATGTAGGGTCATCATAGCCTTCTTTGAATATCTATGATGTTTTCTATTGGTTGTCAATTTCAGCACCATATAACCAACGATTCATTATTTCACTGTATACTAGTTTAGAAGCCATAATTATATACAATTATAAATTTATTTAATTTATTTATTGACAAATATATATAGTCGCATTTTAAAAATAAATAATAAAATAAAATCAAGATAGCATTTTATGACAAATATAATTAATTTACAAGAAACTGCTGCGAGTCTTTATAATACAATAGTAAATTTAAACAAATCTGCAACAGCATTAATAGGTCTGGATGCTGTATGGTGTAGATTATTACCATATGATAATGGCGAAGATGTTATTGTATAGGAATATACATTACACCAATATGAATGCCCAAAAAACATAAAAATTGTATCTAATAATGCTAATTATAATGTGGGTAATTTTACAATAGATTTGTTTGGGATAAAAAACGCAGAAACTTTAGAAATAAGTATAGATATTGATACTTGGAAATCTGTATATGGAAATGAATCTATTCCGTAGAAAGGAGATTTTGTTTTAATTCCACTAATGCACCGCCCGTATGAAGTCATTTCTTCTACAGCTATTCATACTATTGGAGAAAAAATAACAGCATGGAAATGCATATTAGGTGAATGGAAACACGCTGCATCTAGAAAAGAGACAAAAGACTTTAATATTTCTATTGATGAATTGACAAATTCTTAGGACAGATTATTTGGTGATGCTATTTCTAAAGAAGTTGCAGATGCTGTCAACGATGTAGAAACTGCATACAATACTACTACCTATGTAGACCCAATTAAAGATTTTGATATGAAGAGCATTATAGTAGAAGATGTATATGGAAAAAATAGAAATATTATTACAAATGCATATTATTCATTCATTGATTCTGAAATACCAGTAAAATATAAAGTTAGTGCAAAATATGATGAAACTAATAAAGAGAACAAATGGATTTATAGCTGTTGGTTTAAAGCGAATTCAGATAGTGACAGCACTTCAATAAAAATAAATTTGCAAACAAAAGATAATGATTATTGGTATTTTACATTATCAGGAAAAACTAAATTAAAATATGCACAAAAAGCATTAATATGCAGAGGAACTTAGATTGTATTAGCAGGTGAAGTGGATAAGGATGAATGTTCACCTGGATGGCTAATTAAAATCCCAGCATCTGAATGTTTATTAACAAACAAAAAGTTTCCAAAATTCTGGGAATCTGGAATATGGAAATTAAAAACTATGATAGAATATAATTTATTCACAGCATATTATAATGAAAAAATAGTATTAAAAATTGATATTACATCTGATAAAATCATAAACTTTAAATGTAATGATATTTCTAAATGTGTATCAATTGTGAACATGAAGTTAGATATCTGGAATTATATTGCATTTGAATTATCTCCGTCAATTTTAAAAATAGTTATAGCTGATATTGATGACAATGTAATTATTGAAAATATACCTATAAATATAAAAACCATTGAATTTAACTCAGCTCAGTTAAACAATGAGCATAAAAATATATGCCTAACTAATATACGTTTGTTTGAGAATGAATATGAATTAAGTGATGCATACAAACAGGACATGTATAGCCAAGTTGTAAGAAATGCAAGCAAATTAATATTAGTTGATACACCAAAAGCGCCAAACAATATGAGCTTTAAATCACAAATTAGATAATTTATGACATCAAAAGTAACCGTAACATATAGTGCACTCGTAGACGGAAATCCGGTTTCTAATACTTTTACATTTATGACTAAAAGTGTGGCAGAATCTTCAATTCAAAAAAGCGCCATGAAAAAGGCTAAGATGGATGCTGTAGAAAAAACACACATATATGGTGATATAGATATTACAGAGTTTGATTATACTCATGAAGAGGTTAAAGATAATTAGAAATTTAAAAATGTATCTTCTGGTGAAGATATTAGCACGTATCAATCTACAAAGGATGGCCAATAGGCAGAAGATACTTCTACCATTATTCCTAAAAATGCAGAACCTAATATCTCTGTTCCAAATTCAGGAAATTCTGATGCAGTCTATGTAGATGAAGTAATCAATTCATTTAAATGGCATGCTGCATGGGATCCACGTTTATATAGATTAGATGAATATTTTTTAATCAATGGTGAAGATGGTGCGGGAGGAGCGCAGTCTGTACGCGTTCCATTTGGGTCATAGACAGCTGTAACAGCATTTACTGATTAGGCTAATATAGTAGAAACCGGTATGATATGGGCAATGGTAAATTAGGGCGTTATTGATAAAGATTCATATATTTACAGCAAATATAAAGGTTTACAACCACCAAATTCTTCATCAGGTGAAGATGAAACTACTAATACATTCACAGGTAATAATAATAATGACCCACGTGCTCATAGGCATATTACTGATAAAGATATTACACATGATTACAAGCCGTTTACCAAAGATGGTAATAACTGGGCAGTTCAATCATTAATGAATCCATATTCTGTTACAAAACTTGCAGGCGGACTAGATATAGAAAATGGTGGGTCTAATGTTATTAATTATATGTATGACATTAGGGATTAGCGCAGATTCTATTCTCCACAAGATAAATCAACAAATGATGTATTGTCAATATCAAATCCATCAGTATCACAATTAATAAAATGGTCAAATGCAGATTTATGGGGTAGAACACCATATTCATTTCAAGATTTTGTATATTGTAAATATTTTGGTTTAATTCCTAATAATAGATTGATAACATTAAGAAGATACGCTGTTCCAACATATGATAATTTGCAATTTCCAGGTATGCATGCAAAAATTGAAACAACTACTGAAAATGCAAATGGTGAAAAACAGACAGAACAGAATTTACCAAGTGTTTCTGGAAAAGAAAACAGATCTAATAAAGTATTTTCACCTGTTGCATATGTTGTTACTTGGTTTGGCGGAGATACTGGAAATACATTAAGCGGATTAATGAACTTTATGACAGGCATCAAGTGGGGCGATGTTACATCCTAGCTTTGGAATGTTGAAGGAGAAGAAGGAGAAACAAAACAGGCCGTTATAGATAGAATGCTTGGAGATGGGGCTCATCAGGATTTGTTTCATTCAGCTGAGATGGATAGTTTAAATTCGGTATTTAGAGGAGGATCTATGCTGTCAGCTAAAATAACATCTTTTGGTAAACTTAATATGGCAATGACAAAAGATATTGGTTTGACACAAAATGCATATGACAAATTAATGGGCGCAAATGTTGATCCATATGATTCAACATTTAAAAATAGAATATTGGGGCCTGTCAACAGAATAGATACAGTTAAAAGACGTGAAGCTGGTATAAAATTTTCATAGACATTAAATATCAAATGTGCATATAAAGCAAAAGCCATTGGCGGTATTAATCCAAAAGCGGCATTACTTGATGTTCTTGGTAATTGTCTAGAAATGGTATCTCCTCATGCAGTATTTTGGGGCGGAGCACACAGATTCATGATTAAACCACAGATATATCCATTTCATGATGGTGGTTGGCGTGACAGTTTTATGGAAAGAATATATGATGGTAAAATATTAGGAAATGATGGTGCAATTGCAACTGCGCTGTCTGGTATAAAGAAAGTCGGACAAACTGAATCGGGAGAATTCAATTTTGATATTCTTAAAGGCGCCGGTAAAGGTATTTTAGGGATGCTTGGTGGTGCAATCAGCAGCATATCCGATATATTTGGAGGTGTAGATTTATTTGATAAAGCTGCATCAGCATTGAAAGATTCTGCAGCGCCGTCTAATGCAGATCAGGCGGCGGGAAAAGATGCAGCATCTAGCAGAATCAATTCATTATTCAATAATTTGAAAAATATGTGGCATAATAGAGTGCTTGAAGAAACAATGCTTCCAAAAATAAGTGCAGGAGGTAATCTATTAGTTGGCGAACCTGTAGGTGAATGGCATCTTACTGTCGGGAATCCTCTTAACCCTATAATGGTAATTGGTAATTTGATATGTCAAGATATGAAAGTTTAGTGGGATGATGAACTTGGTCCTGACGATTTTCCTGAAGGATTTACTGTGGAATATACTCTTGAACATGCAATGGCACGAGATAGCGCAGCAATTCAATCAATGTTTAATAGAGGTATGGGTAAATATTACACACTTCCGGATTATATAAATCTGTCATCGGATAGAATAACATATGTAGACAAATATACAAAAGATGCTGGAACTGGTGATGTAGGAACAATTCCATATATGAAGGCGGGCTCAGTAATGAAAGATTACGGAACTGGCTATAAAACTTTTAAGGTTGATCCTGGGCACACTCCATCTAATTCAGGAACATATAATACTACATTGATTACTAAGTTTATACCTCTTAACGCTGCCGCCAGCAGAACAGTAATTGATAGAAGAACACAAGGGTTGCAAATCAATAGCTTACCACGTATTAAATCATTGGCTGCAACAAGAAAACAAATAGGTAATTAATTATGTTTAAAAATACAATTGATAAAAAGCCGTTTATTACTGATAATGTTGGAAATCAACTTGTTGATTTAACGCAATCAATATTTTCAAGATCTGCTAGAGGATTGGATACATATCATACTGTGAGGTTAAATGACAATTATTAGATGCGTGCTGACAAAGTTGCATTTGCTGAATATACGACAGATGAATACACAGAATATATATTAAAATATTCTGGCATATCCAATCCATTTTCTTTGGATAAAGATGACGTGTTATTCATTCCTGAACCAACAGATGCAGATGCATAGATGAGAGATGCAGAAGAATTAGAAAACAAAACAAACAATCAGGTACAATTATTTTATAAATTTACTAATAAAGATTTCAAGTCAGATTCAACATCATATGATAATTTGGCAAACAAATCTATTCCATCTGGAATATTAGCACCAGAAAAAAATGACGGATTTATGGTTCCTTATATTTCTGATCAAGGTACTGCTATTACCATTAAAAATGGCCGTATGTATTTTGGAACTGATACAGGAAACACTGCATCCCCGGAAGATTATGCGAAAGAATATGCAGAAACACTGGCAACTGCATTAGACGAAAAGTGCGCAACAAATGGTATGAGCTTAACAGATTTTGTAAGAGCAAGTATAGTTAATGCTGGCACAAAAGATTAATTTTTATACGCATAAATGATAAAAATGCAATGCTAATTCAATTTAGTGTTGCATTTTTAATGAAACTATTTAAGTCTTTAATTTATAATAATTGTATTTAATTCATAAAAATTATATAGTAGTTATGATAGTAGGTTACAAAATTCAATGTAGAGGTTTAAAAGAGCCAACGGCAGTAAAAGGTGACTCATATGATGAGTGCATGCAGAAGTTTATAGATTATTGGTCATGTGATTATGACATTCATACAGATGAAATAATTAGTGTTAATGCAATTGATTTAAAATTTGATTTGGAATAAACTTCTATTTTTTCATTTAATTATTTTTGTGTAATTTTGCAGTGTAATTAAAAGAAAAATGTAATTATGTTAAAAGTAT
>Ga0256405_10012926_pt1 | contig 10170 bp, 2 predicted proteins | sample RumenRJG_02DNA_FD_189096 | JGI IMG/M metagenome (GOLD analysis project Ga0256405, IMG submission 189096) | Bovine rumen microbial communities from Lethbridge, Alberta, Canada - RJG_02 | ecosystem: Host-associated > Mammals > Digestive system > Stomach > Rumen | place: Canada: Alberta | collected... | reverse complement strand
TAGTACAATAATAAAATGCAGAATCCATATTCGTTACTTTTGTTGTAATAAAAGATGAGAGATCTATTTTTATCAAACTCATACACCCGAAAAATAAACTTTGTATATCTGTTAAATTTTCTGTTGTAGTATTTTGCCAGAATTGTAAGTCAGATAAAAAACTGCATCCTGCGAACATGTAAGCCATTGTTGTGACTTTTTTGACATCAAATGATGTCAATTTTAAAGTAGTTAAATAAGTACATCCATAGAACATAAAACTCATGTTTTTACCATTAGAAGTGTTAAAAGAAGTTAAATCTAAATTTGTCAGACTAGCACAATTTGTAAACATCCCCCCAAAGACTTCTACATTTTTTGTGTCGAAAAAACTTAAGTTTATATTTTTTAAAGATTTACAATTATAAAAGAGATATATCATATTTGTTACATTTGAGGTTATAAAATTCCTATTCCACAGAATTTGTTCTAATTTAACGCAATCTTTGAACATACTCCCTATATCTTTTAATTGTGGAGTTTTAAAACAAGAAAGATCTAAAGATGTAATGCTTTCACAAAAATCAAACATCCCTGACATGTTTGCAGCTTGTTCTGTATTAAATAATGATAAATCTATTGAAGTTAATTTTTTACATCCATTAAACATATTTTTAAAAGATTCACTTTTGCTTGTTATTATCTTACTAAAATCTATGTTTTTAATACTACTGCAGTTTTCAAACATGCTTTCGAAGGTGATTACATTTAAAGTATTAAACTTTCCTAAAAAGAGTGTTTCTAGGGAATTACAATTTTTGAACATAGCCTTTACAGATATGGCATTTTGAAAATCCAATCCTTCTAAATTTACACTAACCAAATTCCGGCAATCTTCAAACATAGATTCAGCTGTATCTATTTTATTTTTGCTTTGTTGTTTTATATTTATCGATTCTAATTTTAAAAGCGATTTGAAAATACTTTCACCATTAATGAATAAGTTTTTACAAGAGAAGAAACAACTATTAGCATTTTCTTTATCATTAAAAGTCATAACAGAGAAATCTAAATCCCCAGACTTATCATACCAAAAGTAATCTTCATCTTCAATTAATCCAAGGTTTTTCAGTTTATTATCCAATTCTGTTTTAATATCGCTATTTAGGCAAACAAAATCGCTTTTTTTGAAATAACATTTATCGAGATAAATAACTTTTTGAGACCATAAGGATTGTAAAGAGTTTTCTATTATTAAATTCTCAGGAGTACATACTTTTTCGATGTTTGTACAACCTTTGAACATATTAGTACAAGGAGATGTAATATCTAGATTCAATCCTTCAAAAATAATATTCAACAGATTAGAACATCCAGAAAAAAGAGAATTTGCATTAATGATATTTTTTGTATTCCAATTTAAATTTATTGAAGGAAGATTTTTACAATTAAAAAATAAATATTCTACGTTTATTAAATTTTTTGTATTCCAATTTTTTATAGAGTCTACCGATTGTAAATTAAAACAATTATAAAATAACCCACTCATGTTTTCTATATTTATAGTATTAAAAGAGTTTAAAGAGATAACAGTATTTAAATTTTCACAATTAGCGAACATATAGCTGATATCTTTAAGTTTATCTCCGGTTTGTGGAAGGGTTATTGATACTAAGTTTTTGCAATTATCAAAAAGATGTGTCATTGAAACAATTGAAAAAAGAGTCCAATTTTCACAATTTATGTTTTTCAAATTAGAACATCCCGCAAAGAAATAACTTAAATCCTCACATTTAGAAAAATTACAAGATGGTAATTTTAAATCGACTAAATTTTTACATGCATAAAAACAACTCTTTGCTGATTTTATTTCTGATAAATCTAATAAAGAAATATCAATTGATTTGACATTTTCATATCCGTTAAAAAAGTTTTCTATAGAATATAATTTTTCTTTACCAACTTGTAGACATTTTATATTAAAAATATTATTCATAAGGTTAGAATCAAAATTACTAAAAAACTTTTCTGGATTCTTCACGGAAATGAAATGCTCTTCTTCTTCTGACAAATTTAAAAAAAAATCTTCTAAGAGAATAGATTTTATTTCTGTTTCAGAAAGATCTTTTTCTTTTAAGGTATTTATATAATCTTTTTCTGCACTTAAATATAATAGCTCTTTATAATGCTCAGGATCAGAAATAACTTCTCGTTTTAAATTTTTACTCACATTATTTAAAACAAAAGAGTTTTCTTTACTTGTATTTATATCATTAAATTCTTCTATTTTATTTATCTGAAAAATATAAAAATCGGAGTCGGTATTTTTACAAAAAGAATAATCTTTATATAATTCTAAACCTTTTTCTTGAAGTTTTTGTATAATAGTAGCAAGATCTTCCCCAGGGAAAGAAGAATAAAAACATTCTTGTTCTTTTGCATAACGCTTTTGTTCAGGATCTTCTTTTTCTTCCTCTCTTTCTACTTCTTTTTCTTTCTCTTTTTCTTTTTCTATTTCTTTTTCTTTCTCTTTTTCTATTCCTTTTTCTACTTCTTTTTCTTCCTCTATTTCTTCTTTGTTAGAATTCCCTAATGATTTTTTTTTGCATAAAAAATATGTAATTAACCCAGCAGTAATTGCTCCTACAGAACTTAATAAACATGCTAAACAACAACAAGGAAATTCTTTTCCGCAAAAAACTATTTTCTTTTTCAAGCATGATTGGCAGTAAGAACATCTTTCTTCTTTTAAAAAAGAATCATCTATAGGATCAGAAAACATTCCTTTATTTTTTGTTGTTTTGGAAGATCGGCCCTCATTTTTTTCGTTTCCTCCATCATTGTTTGATTTTACGTTAACTAATTCAATTTTGCTCCCATTGTTTTCCCCTTTTTTAGTTAACTCGTTTCCTTCTTTATTTGCTTCCTTTGTTGGATTAGTAATTTTTTCATAATCACAGCAGTTTATAAAAACTAGACCCAATATAATTATAATTCCTTTTTTATATTTATTGTTTTTAAAAACTAAATTACAGAATATTCCTTTTAAATTGTTGTTTATTCCCCTATTACATTTCATAAATTTTTACTATGTCACTATGTTAAGTATTTTTTTACTTAAATATTTTTTTATTTTAATTTTAAAAAGTTATTATTAGAAGAAAAAGAGTTATTATAATCTGTAATGTTTTTGTTAGTGGAAATGTTTATTGGGTTGTTTTCTTTATAAAAAAAATAAAAAGCGTTGTTCCTTATATAGCATCCATTATTTAGAGTTACATTACCTATTACACTTTGTAAATTTGCTAACATATCAGAATTTAAATTCATGCAAATTTTGCGAAGGTTAAAATCTTCCTCAAAAAAACCTGCTGTGCTCACATTGGTATCTAAATTAAAAGTATTACTAGCATAAATTTCCTGTAAAGACCAACATTTAGCAAACAAATAATCGGCTGTTACTAAAGATTGAGAACTAAAATTATTTAAATCTAAAAAGACTAAACTTTCACAATTATAAAAAGCCTTATCCATTTTTGTGACATTTGTTGTATGAAAAGATTTTAAATTTATGTAATTTAAGCTATTACATCCAAAAAACAAATAAGACATGTCTTTTAAACTACTTGTTTCCGTATTATTCCATAAATCTAAAGTTTTTAAAATAGAACAACCGGCGAACATAGAATTCATTGTTACTACATTATTTACTTTGAAATTTATTAAATTTAAAGAAGATAAACCAGAACATCCATAAAACATGAAACTCATATTAGTCCCATTAGAGGTATCAAAAGAAGATAAATCTAAATTTGTTAATTTTTTACAATTAGTGAACATTCCACCAAAAAATATTACCTGTTGTGTATTAAAAAAACTTAATGTTACATATTCTAAAGATTCGCAATTATAAAAAAGATAAAGCATGTCAGTTACTTTTGAAGTATTAAAATTTTTGTTCCATAAAATCTCTTTAAGACTATGACAATCTTTAAACATACTTCTCATATTTGTTAAATTAGGAGTATTAAAAGAAGAAAGATCCAAACGTTCAAGGCTTCCACAAATGTCAAACATTCCCGACATGTCTTCAGCAAGCCTTGTATCAAATAAAGTTAAATTTATAGATTTTAAAAGTTTACACTTTAAAAACATATTTCTAAAAGATTTACATTTTTCCGTTATTATCTTCTCGAAGTTTAAAGAAATAAGATTTTCACAACCCTCAAACATACTAGCAAAAGATTCTACTTTTTTAGTATTAAACTCCCCTAAATCTATTTTTACTAAATTATTACAATTTCTGAACATTCCCTCTGCAGAAACAGCATTTTGAAAATCTATTCCACTTAAATTAATATCGACTAAATTCCTACAATTTTCAAACATCGATCTAGCTGTTTCCACCTTGTTCATTCCATTTTGTATTATTTTTATATTTTTTAATTTTACAAGTTCTTTAAAAATACTTTCTCCATTTACAAATAAATTTTTACAAGAAAAGAAACATTTCTCATCATTAATTTGCATAACAAAAAAGTCAAAGTCCCCTTCCTTACTATACCAAAAATAATCCTCATTCTCAACTAATCCCAATTCTCGCATTTTATTATTTAACTCCTCTTTAGCGTCGCTATAAGGGCAAACAAAATCAGAACTTTTGTGATAACAATTTTCAACAAAAATAGGAGTTTGTGACCATAACTTTTGTAAATAATTTTTTAAAACTAAATTTTCTGCAGTACAGATAGTTTTTAAACTTGAACAATCTTGAAAGAGATTATCGTATGAACAAGAAGGATTTATGTTTAAATTACCAATTGATATACTAGCTAAATTAGAACACTCCAAAAACATATTACGCATATCTAATACTTTTTCAGTATTAAAATGATTTAATTTTACATTAACTAAAGAACTACATAAAGAAAAAGCATTATTCATATTTGTAACGTTTGAAGTATCGAAATTAGATCCGAAACTAATATTATTCAAAGATTTACATTTACTAAACATATATGAAATATTTTTTAAATTTGGAGTATTAAAATTAGAAACATCTAAACTAGTTAAATTAGAACATCTATCAAACATAGCCCTCATATTAGTAACTTTTTCAGTATTAAAATTAGAAACATCTAAACTAGTTAAACTACTACATTCACAGAACATAAACTCCATATTTGTAACATTTGTAGTATTAAAATTAGAAACATCTAAACTAGTTAAATTAGAACATCTATCAAACATAGCCCTCATATCAGAAACTTTTTCAGTATTAAAATTAGATATATCCAAATCAGTTAAGCTAGAACAATAATAAAACATAAAAGCCATATTGGTAACATTTTCAGTATTAAAACCAGAAACATCTAAACTAGCCAATTTTCCACAGTTATAAAACATACAATACATATTATTAACATTCTGAGTATTAAAATTGGAAAAATTTATAGTTTCTAAATTTGAACAAAAATAAAAAAGTCCTCCCAAATTTGTAACATATTGAGTATCTAAGTCCCCAAAATCTACACTTTTTAAATACCTACAACTATGAAAAAGACTAATTAAAGTAGTTATTTTAGTATTACTTCTCAAAAAAACAACTTTTTCTAATTTAGACAAATTAGCTAAAATACTTTGATCTTTTACATACAGAGTCCTTACAGACAAAAAACAGGAATTATTCAACTTCATAACTATAAACCCATTTTCCGAAGATAAATCACTCCAGAAATAATCTTTATTCTCTACCAACCCAAGATTATTAAATTTATTAGTCAACTCTGATTTCAAATCAGAAATAGTACACTGGTCTTGATAGTTATTATAACACCCATTTACATAAACAACATTATCCCCCCATAAATTCGATAAAAGGGTTGAAATTTTATCATTTTGTGGACAGCATACTTTTGTCAAAGATGTATCACAAGAAAAACAATTATTGTATTCTGTTACATTGTTAAAAGCTAGTTTTGGAGCATTTATGATAGTTAAATTATTACAATTTGCAAACATTTCATTGATGTTTTTAATCTTTTCACCGCTAAAAGATGTTAAATCAAGTGTAATCAAAGAACTACAACCATAAAACATATTTGCTGTATTTTTAACATTTATTGGATTAAATTTATCTAAAGAAAATATTTTTTTTAGTTTTTTGCACTCAGAAAACATAAAACTGAGATTTTCTAATTTTCCCCCGAAATTAGGAAGTATTACTGAAATTAAATTTTTACAGTTATCAAAAAAATGACTCATCGAAACAATTAAATTTAAATTCCAATTTTCTAAATTTACATTTTCTAAATTAGAACATCCACTAAAAAAATAATCCATTTTTGTGACATTTGTAACATTAATATTCTTGACAAAAGGATCAATATTCTTTAAAGAAGAACAGTTATAAAACATCCCACTCATATCTGTAACCAATAAAGTGTCGATATTTTCTAAAGAAATAGATACTAAATCCTTACAGTTTTGGAACATATAACTCAAATCACTAGTAGGTATCAAACCATTACTAATTTTTAAAGTTTTCATATCAGATACCCCTTTAAAAGCGAAAGGCAAACCAAGTGGTTCAATATAAATTACACAATTATCAACATCACACTTTATATAATTCAAATATTTATTTCCGCAAAAATTTTTCCCAGCTTTTTTAAGATTATTTTTTATCATTAAAATAGCTTCAGATTCACATGTTTCAGAAAAACATATAGAATCTCTATAACATCCTTCTTTATAAGAAATTTTCCCCCATTTTTCAAAAAGAATAGTTTCAATATTTTTCCCCTCAGGTATACAGACCGTACTTAAAAGAGGCGTATCATTTATTATTCCTTTATGCTCTGTTTTTTCAAAAAAATGTTCAGACCAATATTGAGCAGAAATTTTTTGTAAATTAATACAATCAGAAAAAATTCCATTAATAGAAGAAATATTATTATTAAAAGTGCTAAAATTAACATTTAATAAATTAGAACAATTTTTAAACATATTGTCAAGAACTACCTCGTTTTTGCAGTTTTCTAAAAAAGCGAAATTGTTTACATCACGAAGTTTTTCACATTTTTCAAAAATAGAAGTAAAATTTATTGTTTCTTTATTTTCCAAAATTGTAGATTTAATATTTGGATAGTTTATCTTAGTATGATTATTTTCTAATATATAATCAGTAACTGTTTTATTTGCAGTTGAATTAACAAAAAAATTATTTTTATTAAAAAGAGTAAAAGAGAAGTCGTCGAAATTAGATTCAGCAAAAGCAAAACTTAAATTTTTTAGTTTTGGAATATATAAATTAAAAAATTTTTCCCAAGATTCTCTGCTTAAAGATTTACATCCTCGGAAAATAGAACTAATATCTTCACATTCCATTAAAACACATGAAGGTAAATTTAAATTTGTCAAATTATGGCAGCCATAAAAACATTTTTTTACTGTTTGTACCTTCGAAAGATCAAATAAGGATAAATCTACTGATGTGATATTAGTGTAATTTTCAAACAAACTTTCCAAAGAAGTCATTTTAGTAGACCCCAACTGTACACATTCTATATCAAAAATAAAATCTCCTAAAATTGAACTAAAAATATTAAAAAAAATCTGAGGATCCTTACATGATATAAAATGTTCTTCATTTTCTAATAACTTTTCATAAAATTGTTCTAAAAGAAGATCTTTTATATCTATATCAGAAAAACCATTTTTTTTTAAATCATTTATATAATTTTTTTCTGTTCCCAAAAATAAAATTTTTTTATAATATTCGGGATTACTAAAAATCTCTTTTTTTATATTTTTAGATATATTTTTCAAAAGGAATAGTTCTTCTTTATTCTTTTCAATATTAAAATTTTCTTTTCTATTAATCTGGAAAACATAAAAATTAGGATCAAATTGTCTACAAAAAGAATAATCTTTATATAAAGCTAAACCCATTTCTTTCAGTTTTTGTGTCACAGAATAAAGATCTTCTCCTGGGAAACTTGAATAAAAACACTCCTGTTCTTTAGCGTAACGTTTTTTTTCTTCATCTTCTGAAGAATTATTCGATTTTTTTTTTTTTTTTAAAAAATATAAACCAACACCAATAGCTGATCCAGCCAAAGACCCTAATAAACATATTAAACAACAACAAGGGAATTCTTTCCCAAAACAAGTATATTTTTTTTTCATGATTTTATGGCAATAAGAACACCTTTCTTCTTTTATAAAAATCTCTTTTTTTATAAGGTTCTCTTCTTTTATAAGATTTTCGTTTGTAGAAATATCATTTTGTTTAAAAGTATCCAAAGAATTGCCTTCTTTATCTTTTTCTTCGTTTCTTTCTTGTAATTCAAAAGATTGATTTTCGCCAATAAGTTGCCGTGTGGTTTCGCAACAATTTAAAAAACCCAAATAAAACACTGTAATAATAGCATATTTATACATGTCTTCCTCAAACAACATTTTTAAAAACATTTGTGTTGAATATTTTTTTTCTTCTTTATTGTAAAACATAATACGTTGATATTTCTATGGTAAGTATTTTTTTACTAAAAAAAATAAAAGAAAAAAGTTTCGAACTGATTAGTTTAAATCTTTACTTCTTAAAAAACAAAAATAAAAAATATTATTATTAAAAGCTATAAAGAAAATCTTTTTTTAAAAAAAGAAAAAACATTAACCATACAAGATGTTAAAGTTTATTTTTAAAAGATTTCTTAATGCCTTAGTAACTATTTTTATAGTTATAACATTTGTCTTTTTTTTAATAAAATTAACCCCTGGGAACCCTTTTGCGAGTGAGAAAACACCTATAGAAGCTGTAAGGGCTTTAGAACATATGTATGGTTTTGATAGAAATTTGGTTATACAGTATCTAGATTATTTAAAACATATTTTTTTCCATTTTGATTTTGGAATGTCAACGAAGAATATTGGCGTAAGCGTGAATAGTTTTTTATTCCCAGAGCATGGTGAAGGGGGGTTTTTTTTATCTATAAAGTTCGGAATAATTGTAATGATTATTTCTACTCTTTTAGGAATATTTTTAGGTATTTTTTCAGCTATAAAAGTTAATGGGATTATCGATAGGTTTATAAATCTTTTTTCAATAATAGGAATAACCATTCCAACAATAGTTACTGGACCTTTATTAGTTTTATTCTTTTCGGTTTTTTTAAATTGGTTCCCCAGTGGAGGATGGGAAATGAATTTTAAAAGTTTATTTCTTCCTGTTGTAGTTCTTAGTTTTCCCAATATTTGTATGTTAGCTCAGATACAACGTGATAGTTTTTTTAATATTATGCAGATGCCTTTTATAACAACCGCAAAAGCAAAAGGGTTACCTAAAAGTATTATTTTTTTTAAACATGCCTTAAAACCTTCTTTAATTCCTTCGATAAGTTTTTTAGGTCCAACAACAGCTTCTGTTTTATCTGGGACTGTTATTGTCGAAAAGATTTTTGGTTTTCCTGGTATGGGAACATTGACTATAAATGCCGCTATTAATCGTGATTATAATATGATTTTAGCTTTAGTTATTATCTATAGTTCTATTTTAATATTTTGCAATTTGATTGTAGATATTATGTATGGTTTCCTTGACCCTAAAATTAAAATAAAATGATATGGCAAATATTCTCTTTAAAAAAATTATAGAAAAATTCAAAAAAGACAAGATAGCTTGTTTTTCCCTATTCTTTTTTATCATCTTGACTATTTTTGTTTTTTCAGTATCATATTTTTTTGATAAAAATTATTTTTCAGTGCAAAATACAGATTTCATAAATTGTTCTCCCTCGAAAGAACATGTTTTTGGTACTGATTCTCTTGGAAGAGATCTTTTTATTAGAACGATTGTTGGAAGCCAAATCTCTCTCGTTATAGCCTTTATTGCTGCAATAATAGCTGTCTCTATTGGGACTTTATATGGTATGATTGCAGGTTTTTATGGAGGGGAAATTGATAACATAATGATGAGATTTATTGATGGATTGAGTGCTATACCTTTTATTTTTTTATCAATTTTATTTTTTACTATCTTTGGAAATAATTTTTTATTAATCTTTATTTCTATAGCATGTGTGTCATGGTTAGATATAGCACGTATTATACGAGGACAAACTTTGAGTATAAAAAATAAAGAGTTTATTTATGCAGCAAAAATATCAGGGTTAAGTAATTTTCAAATAA